>OJQW01000019.1_pt1 | contig 149483 bp, 135 predicted proteins | sample 1599041 | NCBI WGS metagenome assembly OJQW01 (sample SAMN03922518, study PRJEB24848) | human gut metagenome | isolation source: stool sample | host: Homo sapiens | place: Germany | collected 2010-02
CCGCGGCCGTAAAATGGTCCAGCGGCTTGTATTTCTTTTCCGGCTCCGGCTTCGCCAGCGCAAACGGCTCCCCGTGCTCCTGATAGTACCGCAGCTGGGCGGACGAGGGCAGCGTACTCAATGGAATTTGATATACAAGCTGATTCCGTTCATTGAATGTCGAACTGGCCTTAATACATCCACACTGGATTTGCCGTAACACGGTCGTCCGATGACACCCCATGAGCGAGGCGGTTTGTCCTGGATTTAACAATATTTCCAAAAAATCACCATCTTTCCTTGGCCTGCCATCGTCAGTGCAGGGCGGCCAGCCCTCTGCAGACGGCCCTCTCCGGGCCGTTTCGGCTCTCATTCTGCTTTCTGCACTTCGTCCTGTGCTGTCATTCCTTCGTTCTTTATGTATTTTTTCGCTGTTTCCTCGTCCGTTTTCACATACATCACGAAGGTTGCCACGCTATCATGCTCTTTTGTGTATGCAAGAAACCCAAACCCTACAAGCCCGGTCAGCATATCGAGGTCATCCAGATAAACCTCACCGTTATAGTCCCCCACCAACTGCACCCGCAGCTGGTGGTAGCTACTGTCCTCCTCTCCGGTCTCAGTATTCTCCCGGTAGGAATAATTGGCAACCGCCACCTTCAGCGTCATAAGATAGCGGCTGTGTTTTGCGCTCAGCAGCTCCAGCTCGCACCCTACAACATGGCATATTTCTTTGCCATCCAGCAGATACCGCGTGCCCTCTGCCGTCTCCACAGTCTCAAATTGGCGCCTCACTTTTCCACCAGTCCTTCCTTTTGCCGTCTGGCTTGCCTACCGGCAGCCTGCAGTTAATGCGCACCTTAATGCGCCCAAACGGGCGTATTTCTGTTATATCCATCCCGTAATTCCATGGAATGGGCGCATTATCCAGAAATCCATTCCGTCCTCCGGGCGTAATTTCATCGTCTCGTATGGTAAACCTCATTGGCCGTCCTCCTTGTCTTGGCCCCCCCGCATGTACTATACTGAAAAGCAGAAAGGGGGTGAATTGATATGGCTTTGACAAAAGCTGCTGATAGATTCCTTTGTCTGGTGTACGCAGTTTATTTGAAGCGTGTGAAAGAGGGTATGTCCCGCTCAGATGCAGCGAATTTTTGGGCTGACGAATCATGGAAACGCGAACTGTTTCCCGGCCTTCCTGATAGTGACTACAGGGACATTGTCAGAGAACTGGATGCCGCCTTTGATTTGTCGGCAGATATGGAGGGGAGTTTTATCCTCTCTCACAATGCGCTTGTGTACATGGAAAACCGGTTCAAGAACAACCTGAAAGAAGTTCTCGATTATGTTTCTTCCGCCTTCTCAGTCGTTGGCGGGCTCACGGCTTTCTTTGTTTAGCCCCGCGGCTCGGAACTGAATATCAAGCTCCTCAACCTCAACCTCAAATATCACAGGGATGTCGCGGCGTTCATCTTGGGGCCCTATTGAAAGCACTCTGCACCGCGGCAGCTCCCGGTCGCCTATCATAACCTTTCCTTCAGGGCTGAGCCATAGCCTTTGTCTCATAGCTGCTTGCTCCTTTCCGCCCGCCCCGTGCGGGCTTTTTTCTTGGCCTGCCATCATCAGTGCGGGGCGGCCACCCCTCCGCAGACGGCCCTCTCCGGGCCGTTTCGGCTATTCTCTATTCTGGCCTTTCCGGCTTGTTTGTGGTATCCTTCTTGCAAGGGAGGCGTTGCAGCGCCGCCGATTCAAAAGTCTTGTAAAAAGGGGGGTATACGTTCGTTTGTTCTTGCCTGCCAACTAAATGCAATCATATTAGGAGGGTTCAAAATGAAGAATATCCCATACGAGGATGACTTACTGTATATGCAGGTTGCCTACTTAAAAAGCTATCCCGAATGCCTTCTTGCAGACGCCAAGGTAATATACAGCATTATCTTCAAAAAACTTAAAAACCAGCTTTCTTCTTGGCCTCTTGAGCGCGCTGCCTCCTGTTATTCCGAACTCTGCCAAAAACCGTGGCCATCCTCCGGAAAAACACGGGTTTACGTTGTCTCTTCTTCATGTAGGTTTTTGCTGGTGCTCTACGATATGGATGAATGTGTCGTAAACGAAATGCTGCTGGACCACTACGTTAGCGAGGAATGTATTTCTACCCCATACACTGATATGGACATTTCTCCCGATTGCTGGCTTTCATCTACACGTTTTGTGTTCAATGAAAATGGCCTGGTCTCTTGTGATGATTTGGATGTGAATACACTGTCAAATCTTCTGGTCGCCTTCCATCGGGAAAATTTAGTCAACTATCAAGGCGTGCGGTATGACATGTATGCGAAGCCCCGCCGGTTAGCTCAGAATAAGTAACATCCTCCGGCCGGATTCCTACCTGTTTCAAGGCGCTGCATTGGTCCTTCACCCTGCGCAATGCCTCCGGGTGTGTTCCTGGCCCGTGCTGTTCGCTGAACAGCTGTTCCAGCATCCGAATCTTGCTTTTAATGGAAAGTGTTTTATCCTGAAACAAAATACGCTCATATATCATTTGGAGCATATCGGCAGAAAAACCATCATTTTTGCAAAGCATAAATAAGTCTCCTTTCCGCCCGCCTCGCGCGGGCTTTTTATTTGGCCTGCCATCGTCAGTGCGGGGCGGCCACCCCTCCGCAGACGGCCCTTTTCAGGCCGTTTCGGCTTCTGTTTCCAGTCCATACATTACACGGGCCTCTATGGCAGATAGCTCATAATCCCGTATGCAGTGGTAGCTGCGCGGCAGCGGCTCCAAATCCTGCTCCGTCAGGTGCCGCGCCGGTATCATCCGGCACCACCACTTGCTGCCGTCCGCCAGCTGCACAATCAGCATGTACGGGCATCGCTTGGAATACCACGCATGTTTTGCCATCATCATCCCTGCCGCCTCCTTCAGCCTGCGTCGTCCATCGGCACAAAGCGCCCGTTCTTGCTGTAGTCCCATTTCAGTTCCACACCTCGGTCGGTAAGGTACAGGGCCGCCCCCACCACGTCAATCTCCCAGCCATCCGTCAGGCGGCGCAGGTGCAGGCTTGGCCGCAGGCAGTCGTCGTCCCGGCTCTCCACGCGGTACCGGCTCATGCCGTTCGGATATATCGCACCGATACAGATGGGGATGTTCAGCAGTTCATGTTTTTTACTCATGTTCAGGCTCCTTTCGAATTTTCGCTGTATTCAAATAATTGGTTTGGGGATACTTTCAGAGCTTTACAAATGCCCGCAACATATTCCGGGCGGATAATCCTACGCCCCCGAAGCATGTGATTGAACACCGCCGGAGAAATACCAGCCGCGCGGGCAACCGCAGATTGTTTCATATGCCCTTCGTCCATAATCTGGTAGATACGCTTTGCCAACTCTTCGTTGTTCCCGGTTGCTTTTACCATGCACAAGCCTCCTTTACTCTTTTTTTGAGTACATATTCATTTTATAACTTATTTTTTCGGTTGTCAATATATTCTACTGGATTTTTGAGTATATTTATCTTTTAACTTGCACATTATTGTGTTATGATAAAGGTAGGTGATATTCTATGACAAAAGAAGCTATTGCACAGAAGTTGCGTATCGCACGACAAGAAAGCGGCCTTACCCAAAAAGACGTTTCTGCTAAAATCGGTCGTCCTCAACAAACAATAGCATCTTGGGAAGTGGGGCGGTCTCAACCCGATGCCGATACCTTATATTCACTTTTGCTATTGTATAAGGTGTCTCCGAATACGTTCTTTGAATATGATGTTTCATCTATCAACGTGACATCAAAGGAACTAGAGTTGATAGAGGTCTACCGCGCTTTAGATATGAAAGGGCGGAAGTTCATTCTATCGGTTCTGCGGCATGAAAAAGAGCGTTGCCAGGATGTGCCGGTAACTGCGGCCCCCTCGAACACTATTGAATTTTCTGCTCGCTCACGGCCACCATGGACAATTTTCGACCAGACAGTTAGTGCAGGAAATGGTATGTATTTGGGCGACGAAAGCGCGAAATCGTACTATCTCCCTGAAAGCGGCGCCGATTGTGTCCGCTATGCAGATTTCGGCATCCGCGTTTCTGGTGACAGTATGGAGCCGCGTTTTCACGATGGTGATATTCTTATGGTGCAGAAAACTGAGACACTGGAAGTGGGCGAAATCGGTGTTGTAATTATGGATGGCGAAGGCTATGTCAAACAGATTGGTCCCGGCCAGCTTATCAGCTTAAATCCGCGCTATGCTCCCATTCCAATGACAGATAATATTTGCATCACCGGCCGCGTCACAGGGGTGCTCCCCTACACACTGGACGAGCTGACACCCGTGTCCTCTGATGATTGAAAAATCCATATTTTAGCTGTGCATTATATTTTTGATAATCGTTCCTATTATCTTGATAAACCCGCATTTTCCCTTATGTGTGCATAAAATTTTCAAGTGTGCAAATTTGCACACTTAAAATCAAAAAGAACCGTTCACAGAAAGAGCCTTTTGTGCTCAGTCTGTAAACGGTTCTTTTTTATGCGTTTACAAGCCGTAAAAACGGCGGCGCTATGCGGTTTTCTGGCATTTTTCAAACCATCTCGTTTACGGTTCGTAAACGGTTCGTAAACGCCTTTTTGCCCTCTCCGTACACAGTCAGTAAACCATCAAAAAACGCCCCAAAAACGGCTAAAAAAATTCGCAATGCCTGCGGCAAAAACCCGCACCCTCTGCCGCCGTCTTGCGGCTCCCAGTCACCAAAAAACCGCTTTGTACGGCCATTTTTCGGCATCTTGCAGGTTCTTGCACTCAAAACTCCAGCCCGTTGGCCCTTTTCTCATTCTTTGTGCGTTTTCACAGCCATGTCCATTCCCTTTCGGCCAAGGCGAAGGTCCAGCTGCATGATTTGCGGGGGCTCTACCTGTGCATGTTTCAGAATATCTGCATTCAAAAACACCTTTTCCGGCACAGCGTCGTCCAAAATTTCGCCCTGGGCCATCACCACCACGCGGCTGGAGTTCTCTGCCACATAGTCCATATCATGCGAGATAATCACCACCGTGTGCCCCTCGTCGTGCATCAGGCGGATGATCTTCGTCAGCATCTCGCGGCCCACTTCGTCCAGGCCGCCCGTGGGCTCGTCCAGCACCAGAACCTCCGGCGCAAAGATGAGCACCGAGGCAATGGTGATGATTTTCTTGGTGGTATAGTCCAGCGTCATGGGGTGCTTGTCCAGCAGATGTTCCAGCCCCATCAGCTCGCTCACCATCTTCAGGCTTTCATCTGCCTGCTGCTGGGTAAAGCCAAAGTATTTTGGGGCCACCATCAATTCTTCCCGCACTGTGGTGCAGAAAATTTGGTGGTTGGGGTTTTGAAACACATAGCCGCAGCGGCGCGACATCTCGGCCACAGATTTTCCGGTGGAATCTTCCCCCATCAGGTACACTTTGCCCTCTGTGGGCCGCAGCAGGCCGTTGAAATGGCGCACCAGGGTGGTTTTGCCACTGCCGTTCTGCCCCACAATGGATACGACATCGCCCTTATTGATATCCAGGTCAATCCCCTTCAGGGCCTTGACGTTTCCGCGCGGGTAGACATGCACCAGCTTTTCCACGCGGATTACAGCTTCTGCCATCTTCACACACCTCCTTGGCCCAGCGGGGCAAACACCGAAACAGCCTCGTTGAGGGTGACGGGCAGGTCAGGCGTCCCGCCCAGCCGGCCACGCAGTGCCAGTGCGGCGTCCGTTACCTGAGGCAGGCGCACAAAGTGGCTGTTCATATTCTCTTTATCGGCAAATACCTTGTGCGGGTCGTCATACGCCACCAGTTCGCCCTCGTGCAGCACCAGCACCTTGTCCACCGCCTCGGCGATTTTTTCAATGTTGTGGTCCACCATGATGATGGTTTTGCCCGCTTTGTGCAGCTGCCCCACCAGGCGGAAAATCTCATCGCGGCCAATGGGGTCCAGCTGAGAGGTGGATTCATCCAGAATAATCACACGCGGCTGAAGCGCCAGAATGCACGCCACAGCCAGGCGCTGCTGCTGGCCGCCGGACAGGCGGTAGGGGGAACGGTCCAGCATGTCGGCAAGGCCGCAGGCCTCGGCGGCGAACTGAATGCGCTCGCGCATCAGCGCGCGGTCGTAGCCGAAATTGCACATGGCAAAGGCAATTTCATCTTCTACGGTCTGCTGGGTGAACTGGCTCTCTGCATCCTGAAATACGATGCCCACCACGTCCATTACACCCTTGCCGCGCGTCTCGTTCATGCTTTTGCCGTCCACCAGAATTTCGCCGTCCCAATCGCCGCCGAATACAAAGGGCACAATGCCCACAATCGATTTGCACAGCGTGGATTTCCCGGCGCGGTTGCAGCCCACAACGCCTACAAAATCGCCCTCATTGATGGTGAATGTGACGTGCTTGAGCACCAAATCTTCCTCGGAAGAATAGCGGTAGCTGTAATCACGCAGTTCAATGATTGGTTTGCTCATATTTCCCCCGCTCACACTTTATTATTTTTATCCTGCTGCATCAGCAGGCGCACAGCATCACAGGCCGTCTGGATGGTGCGGTTCATGTCGCCCCAGTTCATAATGGCACCCGCACGGCAGCCGCGGATGGACGAAATAATAAACAGCGCCGCGCACTCCATCTCGGAACACATGACATTGCCGCGCTGCCAGGCCTGCCAGCGCTCTTTCAGGCGTTTCTCTACCGGAGAGCACGCCGGGTCCAGCTCGCCGTAAAAGGAATCTTTCGACTGGGCAATGCCCTCGGCAAAGTTCAGCCCGGCGGCTTGTGCCGCCTGCGCCAGCGCAGCCACCACATGCCGGTTTGCCACCGCAGGGTATTCCACCGGGATATAGTGCACCGTGGTGCCCTCGTCGCGCACAGCGCCTGTCACCACCACGCCGTCATAGCGCTCGCTGTCCATTTCATCCCTCACAGGGCCGGCCGTGCCGATGCGAATGAAAGTGTCGGCTCCGCATTTGATCAGTTCTTCTACTGCAATTGCCGTAGAGGGGCAGCCCATGCCGGTGGAGGTAACGGAAACCAGCTCTCCATCCAGGCGGCCCGTCCATGTTTTGTGCTCGCGGTTATGGGCAACCAGTTTGGCATCGTCCAGAAAACTGGCAATCAGGTCTGTGCGGAAGGGGTCGCCCGGAAGGAATACATACCGGCCCACTTCCCCTTTCGCCACCTGAATATGGTATTGCTTGCTGTTTGCCGCTTGATAATCTCGAAAAGACATTGCGAAACCCCACCTTTCTTTTCCGTCCGTTGTTATTTCGCCGCGTCCTGCTTAATCAGAATCTTCAGGGCATCGCGCGCCACTTCGATGGTCTTTTTCATATCCACAAACGACATGATGGAAGCTGCGCGGCAGCCGCGGATGGACGAAATGACAAACAGGGCAGCCGCCTCCATCTCTGAAGTCATGACATTGCCGCGGCGCCAAGCCTCCCAGCGCTCTTTCAGGCGGCTTTCCGCAGGCATGTTCTCCGGCTCGTGCTGGCCATAGAACGAATCTTTCGACTGCGTGATGCCCTCGGCATAGTGATACCCCAGGTTCTTTGCAGCCACAGCCAGGGCGTCCACCACATGGCGGTCTGCCACGGCGGGATATTCAATGGGGATGTAGTGGATGGTGGTGCCTTCGTCGCGCACGGCAGCCGTGTTAATCACGCCGTCCAGTCTCTCGTCAAAGGCGGCGTCACACACGCGCCCGGCAGTGCCCACGCGGATAAAGGTATCTGCACCGCATTTAATCAGCTCTTCCAGCGCAATGGCGGCCGACGGGCAGCCCATGCCGGTGGACGTGACCGCCACAGGCACGCCGTCCAGCTTGCCCACCCAGGTTTTGTGCTCGCGGTTGTGGGCAATCAGCTTCGGCTCGTCAAAATAGGTAGCGATCAAATCGGTGCGGAAGGGGTCACCCGGCAGCAGCACATAGCGGCCGATATCCCCCTTTCTTAAATGAATGTGATACATCAGACCATCTTGATTGACCATTGTAACACGACCTTTCTGTTATTCTGCATGTTATGTGCCAGCGCCTGCCAGAACGCTTTCTGCGGGGAACCCCGCAGAAACGCAAATGGCGCCATTTGCCAATTTAAACACTATGAAACAATTTGGGTCTCAGCCCTTTTCACACAGCACCTTCACTGCGGCGCTGCAACCCAGCCTGTCGCACCCTGCGTTGCAAAACGCCTCAAGGTCTTCCCTTGTGCGGATGCCGCCGGCCGCCTTCACTTTCACCTGCGGGCCAATGTGGGCGCGGAACAGGGCAATGTCCTCCAGCGTAGCGCCCGCTGTGCCAAACCCGGTGGACGTTTTGATATAATCGGCCCCGGCCTTTGTCACGCACTCGCACAGGCGGATTTTTTCCTCCTGCGTAAGGTAGCATGTTTCCACAATCACCTTCAGCACATTATCGCCGGCGGCCTTTTTCAGCGCTTCAATCTCTTTTTCCACTGCGTCAAAATCGCCGTTTTTCACATCGCCCAGGTTCACCACCATGTCCACTTCCGATGCACCCTCGCGCACCGCCTGTTGCGTTTCAAACACCTTGCACGCCGTGGTGTTGTAGCCAAGCGGGAACCCGATGACCGTACAGATGTTCAGCCCCGGAAATTCCGCATGGGCGCGCGCCACATAGGACGGCGGGATGCAGACGGACGCCGTGTGGTATTCCAGCGCCTCTTCGCATAAAGTGCGAATCTCTTGCCAAGTGGCTGTCGCCTTCAGCGCCGTGTGGTCTACACGGGCCAGGATCTCTTCGTTTTTCACAAAAAGCACCGCTTTCTTTTCTGTTTTTTATTTTGTTTGCCTTGTTATAAGTGCATTATACGGGCATTTTACCGGTTTTTCAAGATAAAGCGAGAGGATTCTAACATTTTAATAAAATTGCGCGTAATAATTTTGTAATATCGCCCCAAATAATAACATTTTCAGGCAAAAATGTTAGATTTGAAAATAAAATGTGATTTTATATGGTAAAAATGTTAGAATCATGTTATGATAAATAACAAAATAGAGACAGGAGGGTAGGCTGCCCATGGGAAAGCGGGAATTGCGCATGAACCGCCTGGTGGACATCATCCACTCCTGCGGCTATATGCCCATTCGGGACATTGCGCAGATGCTGAAAGTTTCCGAGATGACGGTGCGAAGAGACCTTGCCGCCATTGAAAAAAGCGGCCTTATCAAAAATGTAAACGGCGTAGTGGTCTCTGGCGCGGGCCAGCAGGTAAACCGGGAATATGTATTTGAGAGCGAAACCCAGGTGCAGAACGAGGCGAAAGCGCTGATTGGTCATTTCGCAGCCGGGTTGATTTCCCCGGGGGACTGTGTTATTTTTGACACCGGCACCACAACGGAACAGATTGTGCGAAACATTTCCCCCTCGCTGGAGTTTGAGGCTGTGTGCTATACCCGCAACATTCTGATGCAGGTGGGCAGCCTGCCGCATGCCGCCCTTGCCATGGCCGGCGGGTTTTATCACCCGGGCACGCAGATGTTCACAAGCGATGAAGGCGTTGCCTTTATTCACAACATCCGGGCAAACAAGGTGTTTATCTCGGCGGCCGGCGTGCATGAAGAACTGGGCATCAGCTGTGCCAATTCCTACGAGGTTGCCACCAAACGGGCTATTTTGAAATCGGCACGCCAGCACATCCTGGTGGCAGATTCCAGCAAGTTCGGCGTGGTGCGCTCGGCCTATTTCTGTAATTTGACCGATATCGACACCGTAGTGACCGACAGCGGCCTTTCGCCCGAATGGGCCAACCTGCTTCGCCAGCTTGGCATTGTATTATATCAGGTATGATTGGTGTGGCGCGGCTGCGCCGCCGGCACATGCCCGCGGTGTCCGCCGTCCATCATCTTCAAAGGAGGTAAAACAGTTATGAGCAAACGCGTTTTTCTTGTTGTGCTGGATTCCTTCGGCGTAGGGGAAGAACCCGACGCCCACGCCTTTGGCGACTGGGGTGTGAACACGCTGGCCAGCATCCGCAAAAGCCCGAAATTCCACTGCCCCAATCTGGCACGTCTGGGCCTGTTCCATTTGGACGGCGTGCAGCCGCAGCAGCCGCAGGCCGAGCCCATTGGCGCCTTCGCCCGCCTGCAAGAGCGCTCGATGGGCAAAGATACCACCATTGGCCACTGGGAGATTGCGGGGGTGGAAAGCCCCGCGCCGCTGCCCACCTATCCGGACGGCTTTCCGCCGGAGATTATTCAGGAATTTGAACAGCGCACCGGCCGTGCCGTGCTTTGCAACAAGCCCTATTCCGGCACCGAGGTACTGAAGGATTACGGCGAAGAACACCTGCGCACCGGGGCCCTTATCGTGTACACTTCGGCAGATTCCGTGTTTCAGATTGCCGCGCACGAGGACATTGTGCCGCCGCAGCAGCTTTATGAATATTGCCGCATCGCCCGCAGCATCCTGACAGGCAAGCACGGCGTGGGCCGCGTAATTGCACGGCCGTTTGAAGGCACCTGCCGGGATGATTTCCGCCGCACGCCGCGCCGCCATGATTTCTCGCTGCAGCCGCCGGCCAAGACCATGCTGGATGAGATTTCCGCAGCGGGGCTGGATGTAATTGCCGTGGGCAAAATCAATGACATCTTTGCCGGGCAGGGCGTCACGCGGGCCATCCCCACCTCTGGCAACCCCGAGGGCCAGCAGGTGCTGCTTCGCCTGGCGCAGGAAGATTTCAACGGCCTTGCCTTTGTGAACCTGGTAGATTTTGACATGCTGTACGGCCACCGGCGCGATGTGGACGGCTATGCCGCCGCGGCTACCTCGTTTGATGAGACGCTGGCGCAATTGCTTCCCCTCCTGCGGGAAGACGATATGCTTATCGTCACAGCCGACCATGGCTGCGACCCCGCCTATACGCGCAGCACAGACCACACGCGCGAGTATGTCCCCTTCCTGGCCTTTGGCCAAAAGGTAAAGCCGGGCGTAAACCTTGGCACCATTGCAGGATTTGGCTGCATTGCCGCCACGGTGTGCAGTTACCTGCAGGTAAAAGCCGAAGTGACCGGGCAAGATGTTTGGCCGCAAATATGCAAAAAATAACGCCATGATTTTCAGGGCGGCGCTGCCGAAAGGCAGCGCCGCCCCATTTGTTTTTTCGGCCGCAGGCAAGGCTTCAAAGCCCAGCAGGCGGCACACAGGCAAGCAAAACGGCCGTCCTTATGAACAGCTTCTTAAAAACAAAGGTATTCTCCCACAGTGTCTAACGTAAAAAGCGCCTTCCTTATGAAAAAAATGCAACCGTATACAGCAAGCTTTCTAATATCAAAAGGCTGAATTAGTATAATATAACAAAATTATAGTTTATGCCCGTGAAATTCTATTGACAAACACAATCACAAATATGCATTATTATAATATACGGCCGCTTCCTTTTCCAAATCAAAGGGAACTCGCCAATCAGAAAGGAGAAGAAAAAGAATGAAAAAAATTGCAGCACTTGTACTTGTTCTTGCAATGATGCTCTCCTGTGCAGCCTGCAGCAGCCAAAGCGGCAGCACGGCGCAAGCCTCCGGAACCGGGGCGGAGAAACTCACCGTATGGTGTTGGGACGAAAATTTCAATATCGCAGCCATGAACACCGCAGCAGAATATTACCGCGCTGCCGGCCATGAAGATTTTGAATTGGAAGTTGTCAACACAATCGAAGAAGACGTGCGTTCCAAATGTGTCGCAGCGCTTTCCGCAGGCGTGACGGACGGCATGCCGGACATTATTTTGGTAGGCGACAACTGGGCCAAAAACTTCCTCACAAACTATGAGGGCTGCTTTGTCGATTTGACCGATGAAATTGATTTTTCTGAATTCGCCAGCTATAAGGTATCCTGCCTGACAGTCAACGACCGCGTGTACGGCGTCCCGTTTGACAGCGGTTCTGCAGGCCTGTTCTATCGCATCGACATTCTGGAGGATGCCGGTTTCACGCCGGAAGATCTCGAAGACATCACCTGGCCCGAGATGATAGAGATTGCTAAAACTGTAAAGGCCGAAACTGGCAAATACGCTTTCCAGTTTATTCCCTCTGAATGTGCATTCACCTGGTTTGACAGCGCGATGCAAGCCAGCGGCACCTGGTTCTACGATGAAAATGAGGACGCTGATTTTGCAAACAATGCCGTTGTGCGCGAAATGTTTGATGTCACCAAGGAACTTTGGAACAACGACCTTGTCTACCAGACGGATGTGCGTGATTCCACCGGTATTGCCGCCATGCAAAACGGCGAAATTGCTTTCGTATTGAACGCCATCTGGTATGCACCCACAATCATGGCTTCTGAAGAGAGCGCCGGCCTGTGGGGCTATACCAATGTCCCCTTGCTTACATCTGTAGAAAACCCCTCCAAATATACCAACATCGGCGGTTCCAGCTGGGTCATTTTAGAGAGCAGCGCCAATCAAGAACTGGCCATCGACTTCATGAAGACCATCTGGGCGGGCAACGAAGATTTTTATGACCAGATTCTGCGCGAGCAAGCCGCTGTGGCCACCTGGCTGCCCGCCACAGAAAGCGAAATTTACAACGAGCCCGTTGCTTTCTTCAACGATCAGCCCATCTATGGCGATTTCGCCCGCTGGGGAGAAATGGTTCCTTCCATTGATTACGGCACCCAAACCTGGACAGTAAACGCCGCCATTCAGGCACACTTGCAGGATTATATTGACGGCAATATTACGCTGGATGAAGCCATGGATCTGGTGCAGGAGACTTATGACCAGACCCGCTGACCGGCAGCATACCCACCGGCAATGTCAGATATGAAATAAAAGCGGCCCGGCCACAGGGAACATACCGAATGGCACATGGCTGCGCCCAAAAAATGTGCAGCTAAGGTTGCTTTTTTGGGCAGCTTCTCGTTTTCTTGATACCTGTTGCACAGGCCAAGTGTGGCCGGGCTCCCTTTTTATTCTTCCTGATTGACAGTGCAGGCACAAACACGTTTGCCTGCAGCCCGTGTGTTAAAAGCGTCCTCTTTGCGGCCCTTGGCCCGCAAGCGTTTTGAGGCACAGGCGCATGGCTCGCATTTGGGGGGAGGCATTTTCAATTGAAAAGCAAATCTGAAAAAACACATAAATTAAGGAAAACGGAACACACCTGGTTGAAGTTTTCTTTTCCGGCAATCTTTTTTGTTACGCTCTTTATGTTGTACCCCATCGTTTATTCCCTTTTTCTCTCGCTTTTCAAGCACAAGGGCCTGAAAGCGACATTTGTGGGCCTAAACAACTACATCGAGCTGTTTCAAGATTCCGTTTTCCGCAAATCACTTGGGAACACCCTTTTGTTCTTGATTGTTCAGGTTCCGGTTATGCTTTGCCTGGGGTTGTTTTTCGCATACATCCTGCAAACAAAAAACCTGAGGTTTCGCAATTTTTTCCGCATGGCGCTGTTCGTTCCGTGCATTACTTCCGCCGTGGCGTATTCCATCGTGTTCCGCACGTTATTCCAGGTGGACGGCATGATAAATCAGCTGTTGATGAATATCAATGTCATCTCAGAGCCGATTCCCTGGCTTACCGAGACAGGCTGGGCGCGTGTGCTTGTCATCATCGCGCTATGCTGGCGCTGGACAGGCTATAACGCCATGTATTATATTGCAGGGCTTCAAAACATACCAAGGGATATTATTGAGGCTGCCCGCATTGATGGAGTAAACCCTGTGCAGGAATTTTTCCGCATTATTGTACCGCAGCTGAAGCAGATGATTATTTTCACATCCATCACTTCCACAATTGGCACGCTGCAGCTGTTTGATGAAATTGTCAACCTCACCAAAGGCGGGCCATCCAACGGAACCCTCACGGTGGCATACTACACCTACAACATGTCGTTTGCCAACAACAACAATTTTGGCTATTCTGCAGCCATATCCTGGGTAGTTGTGATTATCATCGCCGTTCTGTCCCTAATCCAACTTAAAACAACAAAGGAGGATGGATGATGGCGAAAGTGAAAAAAGCTGTTTCCCGCGCAGGGGTCTACCTTGTGTTGATCGCCGCTTCGATTGTTTCTATTTTCCCGTGCTATTTTATGTTTGTCAGCGCGTTCAACTCTACCCGCGAGATCACCAATGGCAAGCTTTTGCCCGGTGCACACCTCATTGAAAACCTGCGCAACCTCTTCGCAACATATCCCATTCTCGATGGCATTCTGAACTCGCTGAAAATCTCTCTCATCACGGTTGTGGGCAGCCTTTTGGTATCTTCCCTTGCCGCGTACGGCTTTGAAAAATTCCGCACACGCAATTCGGAAAAGGCTTACACAATTTTTCTCATTGGCATGATGATTCCCACGACATCATTGGTGATTCCTCTTTATCGAATGATGGCTTCTGCAAAATTGGTGGATTCTCATTTGGCCATTATTTTGCCTGCCATCGGGTCTATTTTCCTTCTGTTCCTGTTCCGGCAAAGCTTTAAGTCTCTTCCGGATGAAATTTTGGAATCGGCTCGCATCGATGGTGCCAGCGAGTTACGCATCTTCCTTCAAATCGTGCTGCCCAGCATGCGTTCCACCTATGCAGCCGCCGGTATTTATGCGTTCATGATGTCCTGGAACAACTACATGTGGCCGATGATCGTCCTGCAAACCGAAACCAAAAAAACCATCACGCTAATGGTTTCCAAAATTATTGGGTCTGCTTATTTGGCAGATTATGGTGTGCAGATGGTAGGCCTTGCCATTGCCACCTTACCCATGATGATTGTATTTCTTGTCCTGCAAAGAAGCTTTGTGGACGGCCTGACAGGCTCTGTGAAAGGGTAAGGCACAAAAATATCAAAATCAGAGGAGAATAAGCGTATGAGCAAAAAATTCAACCTGAATCTAAACTGGTATTTTAAGCCCAGCTTTGACGAGGCTGATATCCGCAACACGTCTGTGGAGGGGTTTGAAAAAATTCATCTTCCCCATACCGTAAAAGAATTGAGCTATAACTGTTTCAGCCACGATGAAACGGCCATGGTTTCCACCTATCTTCGCAAGCTGACCATCCCGCAGGAATATAAGGGAAAGCGGGCTATTCTGGTGTTCGATGGCGTCATGGCGCGCTATGAGCTATATGTCAACGGCGAGAAAGTGACAGAGCACCGCGGCGGCTATTCTCGCTCTTTCGTGGATATTACCCAATATCTTTCGGAAGGCGAAAACACGCTTGTCATGATGGTGGATTCTACCGAGAACCCGGATATCCCGCCTTTCGGTTATACCATCGATTACATGTGCTTTGGCGGCATTTACCGCGATGTCAACTTGTATTTGGCCGAAGATATATGGATTGAAAACCTGCTGGTGCGCTATGAGCTTAATGGCAACGAGGCCATTTTGTACCCTGAGCTTCAAACCGGCAACGCGGGCGGGGCATTTAACGGCAAAGTAACCGTAAAGCTGTCTGCCCCGGATGGCAGCATGGTCAAGACATATTCGCAGACGGTTTCCTTTGCTGCGGGCCACGGCAAAGCCGTTATGGAAAAAGTAAATGTCGGAGAAATCACCCGCTGGGATATGGACAACCCCTGCCTGTATACCGTCCAGGTTTCTGTAGAAAAAGACGGAACCGTGCAGGATGACAAAAGCGCCCGCATCGGCTTCCGCACAGTGGAATGCAGGCCCGATGGGTTCTTCTTAAACGGGAAAAAGCACAAGCTGATGGGGCTGAACCGTCATCAATCTTACCCCTATATCGGCTATGCTGCCCCTGCGCGCGTACAGAAAAAGGACGCGGACATTCTGAAAAATTATCTGCACCTTACCGTTGTGCGCACCTCGCACTATATGCAGGCGGAAGAATTTTTGGATCGCTGCGATGAGCTGGGCCTCATGGTCTTTTCCGAGATACCCGGCTGGGGTTATATTGGCGGAGAAAAATTCAAAGAAGTGAGCTATCAAGATGTGCGTGACATGATCACCACACAGTTCAACCACCCCAGCATTTTCATTTGGAGCATCCGCATCAATGAATCTGCCGATGATGATGAATTCTATACCAAAACCAATGAAATTGCCAAAAGCATTGACACCACCCGCGCAACCACCGGCACGCGCTGCATAAAAAACAGCCACCTGATTGAGGATGTGTACACCTATAACGATTTCATCCACTGGACGCATGAAGTAAAGCATTACCGCGAGCTTGTGCTGTGCAACCAGCAGGCCGTGACAGGGCTTGACCACAAGGTGCCATTCCTGGTGAGTGAGTATTGCGGCCATATCTACCCCACCAAACCGTTCGACGGTGAGGAGCGGCAGCTGCGCCATGCACAGATTCACGCCCGCGTGCAGAATGCAAACTTCGCCCGTGAAGATGCTTTGGGCGCCATTGGCTGGTGCGCATTCGATTACCAGACCCATGGCGACTATGGCAGCGGCGACAAAATTTGCTATCACGGTGTAATGAGTATATTCCGCACCCCAAAATATGCAGCCGGGGTATATCGCAGCCAGGTAGACCCTGAAAAAGAAATCGTGCTGGAGCCCTGCACACTGTTCGCACGCGGCGAAAATGATGACAACAAGCCTATTCCCTTTATGGTGTGCACAAACGCAGATTATATTGATGTAGAGGCCTATGGCCGAAAAATTGGCCGCTATTTCCCCAGCCAGGTCTATTCCAGCCTGGCACACCCACCCATCATGGTAGACAACGACCCCGGCCACTGGGCCGACCTCTGGAAGGGCGGCGCTATTATTGCATACTATAAGGGGAAAGAGGTGGCCCGCAGAACCTATTCGCGCGATGCCCATCTGGACGGCCTCAAGGTGACGGTGGACGACACTGCGCTGAACAACACTGTCGTAGATTCTACCCGTTTCGTGTGCGAATACCAAGACCAACTGGGCAACCTTCTGCCATATTACAACGGCATCATCTCGGTAGAGACCAGTGACAACATTGAAGTGATTGGGCCAAAGACAATTGCCGTAGTAGGCGGCAGAATTGGGTTCTGGATTAAGACAAAGCCAATTAACCGCGAAGAAAAGGCAACTGTCACAATCCATGCCGTAAACACCGATATTCCCGACCAGATGTTCACCATCGATTTGAGCCCGGACCCCTCTATTGATGTTCTGGCATAATATTTTCGCTCTGTATTACAAATGGCGCTGCAGCTTTTGCTGCGGCGCCTTTTTGGGATAACCGGCCTCGAGCCATCAAACACAGAAAAGGGCGCGCCGCGCAGGCACGCCCTTTTCTGTGTTGTCTAATTGCGCCAGGTTCAGCGCGCTTCACGCACCATCTGCGCAATTTTATCCATGGCATATTTGTCGGCATACAGGCTCACTTCGGGGAACTGCTTGTAATTGGGCAGCATCTCCAGCGTGATGTAGTCATCGTAGCCGATGGCTGCAATGGCCTTTGCCACGGCCGGGAAATCCACATCACCTGCAAACAGGTCTACAAAGGCGCCAATGCCCGCCTGGTCGAACCGGTAATCGGACATATGCAGCTTTTTGATGTGCTTTGCCAGAAGCTCTACCCACTGCTCGGGGTAACCCAGGTACACCACATTGCCCACGTCCAGATACATGCCCACCCAGGGCGAGCCAATCTCGTCCAAAAAGCGGGCCGTCTCCAGCGGCGAAAGCAAAAAGCGGTTCCACACATTTTCAATGCCAATGGCAACTTTGGCCGCCGCGGCCTGCGGGGCCAGCTTGGCCAGCGCCTCCTGGCTGCGGGCATAGGCCACATCATAGCGAATTTTCTCTGGCTTAGAGGCAAACGAACAGCCCACATAGCCCGGCACCACCAGAATGGTGTCGGCCCCCAGCAGGTGCGCAGCCTCAATTTGTTTTTCCACAATGCCAAATGCCTTTTCGCGAATGGCCGGGCTGTCGGAGACAAGGTTATTCTCCCACAGGCTCCACACGCCCACGCTGGGGATCTCCAGGCCCATATCCTCCGCCATGCGGCGCATGGCGAGGATGTCCTTTTCCGGGGTGGAGGGGTTCAGATACCCATTTTCACTCATCACCGGCTCTACGCCGTCATAGCCCGCCTTTTTCGCGTGCTCGAACATCCAGCGCACGTCGGTGGAATCGGTGAAGGAAAACAGGCTGATGCCCTGTTTCATCTGCGGCACACTCCCTTCCGTCTGTTACAGCGCCACCGTCATGCCCGTTTCCAGGGATGTGCGGATGGCATGAATCACCGTGAGCACATGGCGCACATCCTGCGGGGTGATGGCCGTGATGGGCGTGCCCGCGTCAATGTGCCCAATAAAATGCTCCAGCTCCTTCTGATAGGCGTCGTACGGCTCAATCTCCAGTTTTTCCGGCTCTTCGCCGCCGTACAGCCACGTCTCGCGGATGGCAGAGGCCACATCCTCCAGGTTGGCGCCCGCGCGCATGCGGTAGCACACAGCCTTTTCATCGCCCACCACGTTCAGTTCCATGGTAAAGGGGAAGCCCTTGGGCATCTCGATGATGCCCTCGGCCGTGGCCTGCACGCCGTTTTCAAAGGTCAGCGAACTGGCCACATGGTTCCAGCAGCCCACATCGTTTTTGCGGCCCACCGCATACACCTGTTTCACCCGGCCGAAAATATAGCACAGGTAATCGATATCGTGCAGGTGCAGGTCGAACAGGCCGCCGCCGCTGTTTTCCGGCTTGCGGTACCACTCGCTCCACGCGGGGTGCACAGAAAGGCGGCTGGCACGGGCATATTTCACCGTGCCCAGCACCCCGCTGTCATACAATTCCTTGGCCTTTACATACTCCGGCCAGAAGCGCACGGCCTGCCCCACGGCAAACTGCACGCCGGCCTCTTCGGCAGCGCGAAGCATTCTGTCCAGTGATTCCAGCGAAAGCGTAACCGGCTTTTCGCACAGAATGTGTTTTTTGTATTTTGCCGCAAGCAGGGCATACTGCTCGTGCAAAAAGGTGGGCAGGCAGATGTCTACCGCGTCCACCCGGGCGGTGCGCAGCATCTCGTCCCCGTCTGCATACCAGGCGCAGCCGGCCTCTTCGGCCAGCGCGCGCCCCTGCGTTTCATTCAGGTCACACACGGCGGTGACCTTTGCATTGTTCATAGCCTTGTAGGCTGTCAGATGGGTTTTGCCCATGAAGCCTGCGCCGATGATCGCGACATGTACCAAGGCAACCACTCCTTTCGGCGCTTATTTCTTTCTGATGTTGTTGATATTGCTGAGCACCACTGCGCCCACAATGATGGCACCCGTGATGATGGTCTGCACGTTGGTGTCCACACCCAGGATATTCATGGCGTTCGAAATGACGCCCATCAGCAGGCAGCCCAGGAAAGCGCCGCCAATGGTGCCCTTGCCGCCGTCGAAGGTTACGCCGCCGATGATGGCAGCCGCCAGGGCGTTCGTTTCATAGTTGGTGCCGGCGTTGGAGGTGATGGAATCGATGCGCGCCACAAACACAATGCTGGCCACGGCGCAGAACAGGCCGGAAATGGCGTACACAATCATTTTATAGCGCGTGACATTGATGCCCGAGAGGAAAGCGTTTTTCTCGTTGCCGCCCAGGGCCACCACACGGCGGCCAAACTTGGTGTAGGTCATCATGAAATAGGCAATCAGCACCATGGCCAGCAGCACCAGCAGCATGGGCGAGAACACCTCGAAAAACTTGGTTTTCAGGCCATTGAACGCGCCGCCGAAGTTCATGATGCGCCCGCCGGAAACCGTAAGCGCCATGCCGTAGAACATTTTGCTGGTGCCCAGCGTGATGACAAGGGGAATGCACTTGCTTTTCGAGATGATGATGCCGTTCAGCAGGCCGCAGGCCATGCCGGTGACAAGCCCGGCCACCACAGCCGCCGCCGTGGGCAGGCCGTTGTTCAGCACCACATACATCACCACGCCGCTGAGCACCATGATATTGCCGACAGAAAGGTCAACACCGCCGGAAATCAGCAGGATGCTCATGGCCATGGTGAGAATGCCCAGCACACAAATCTGCTGAAAGATTGCCACGATGTTGCTGATACCGATGAAGTTCGGGTTGATGATAGAAACGACAACGATAATGATTGCAATGACGATGGCAAGCAGCACGCGCTGGTCTTTTATCAGCTTTTTTGCCACAGAGGATTTGCCCACTTTATCTGCCATTTTTCTTCACTCCTAACGCACGTTTGATGATTTCCTGCTCGTTGATATCCTGCCCGGTAAGCTCACAATCGATGGCGCCGTCGCGCACCACCAGCACGCGGTCGCTCATGCTGATCAGCTCCGGCATGTCGGAACTGATCATCAGGATGCACTTGCCCTGCTTTGTCAGCTCGCTCATCTGCTTGTAGAACTCGGCCTTGGCATTCACGTCAATGCCGCGGGTGGGCTCGTCAAAAATATAGATATCCTGCTCGGCAAACAGCCATTTTGCCAGAACAACCTTCTGCTGGTTGCCGCCCGAGAGATACACCGCTTCTGTCCACACACTGGGTGTTTTCACGCGAAGATTTTTCAAAAGCGGCTCAACCAGCGGGGGGAACTTTTTCACGTTTACAAAAAAGCCTTTGATTTTTTCGCGCAGGCCCAGGATGGTGCTGTTTTCCAGCACGCTGGCATGCAGCATCAGGCCAAGCTTCTGGCGGTCTTCTGTGATGAAGGCAATGCCGGCGTTGATGCTATCGTTGGGGTTATGAATCTGTACTTCTTTTCCGTTGATGAAGATGCGCCCGCCAAAGCGGCTGTCCGCGCCCACCAGCGCGCGCACCAATTCGGTGCGGCCAGAGCCCACCATGCCGGAAAAGCCCACAATCTCGCCCTTGCGCACAGTAAAGCTCACTTTGGGGCTGTCCTTTGTAAGCTGAAGGTCTTTCACCTCCAGCATCACATCGCCAATGGGGCATTTTTCTTTGTCATAGAACATGTCCACCGGGCGGCCCACCATGTCCTGCGTGATGGTGGTAATTGGCGTATCCCGGTTTTCATTCGTATAAGTACGGACGACCGCGCCGTCGCGAATGACGGTAATGCGGTCTGCAATCTGCACCACTTCATTGAGAAAATGCGAAATGTAAATGATGCCAATGCCCTTTTCCGTGATTCTCTTTGTCAGTTCCAGCACCTTGGCGGCATCCTCTACGTTGAACATGGAGGTTGGCTCATCCATAATCAGCACGCGCGGCTGCACACTGAGTGCTTTCAAAATTTTTACAAACTGCTGGTCAGAGACCGAAAGGTCTTCAATTTTGGTGCTCAGCTTCAAATCAATGCCAAGCTCTTCCATCTGGCGGCGGGTCTCGGCTTCCATGGCCTTATAATCCACAAGGCCGGGGCCCTTTACCTTTTCATTGCCTACATAGATATTTTCCACCACGTCCATGCTGGGCACAAGGTCGTTTTCCTGATAGACGATGTTGATGCCCAGCTGTTTGGAAAGCGTAGGGTCCAGTTTCTGATAGGTTTTTCCATCCACTTCAATAGAGCCGGCCGTCGGGGTATACGCGCCGGACAGCACCTTCATCAGAGTGGATTTTCCGGCGCCGTTTTCACCCACAAGGCAGTGCACCTCGCCGGCATAGACGTCGAACGTGATGCCCGACAGCGCCCACACACCGGAGAACTCCTTTTTGATGCCCTTCATGGAGATCACCGGTTTGCGATTCTCATAGTCGATCGACATGGCAGCTCTCACCCTCTTCTTCGAATAAACACACCGCCGGCCGGCCCGGCGGAAGGCGGGCGCAGGCCCAGCCCTCACACCGCGGCCGGCCGGTGGATGCATGTTGCTTCTCAATCAGCGGTTATGCCGCACACGGGCGGCAACAGCCTTTGTCAGTTCGCCTGCAGGTACTCGTAAGCAGCGGCATAGTCATCCCAGGCAATGTAAGCGCTGGTGTCGTCAGCCGTCACAGGGATAACGGGCAGGGCGGTGAACTTCTCGGCGGGGTCTTCGCCCAGCGCCACCTTGTTGTACAGGTTCAGGAACGTCTTCACGCCCTGGATGGAAACCGGGGCCGTCATGCAGGCAGCCTCAACGCCGTCCTGCAGCATCTGGAAGTCGTCCGGGGAACCACCGGTGGACACGATGGGGATGTTCTCTTTGCCGGCGTCCTTCAGGGCGTTGTAGCAGCCCTGAGCCATCATGCCGTTGTTGGCAAAGATGTAGTCGAACTCGGTGCCGGAGTTGATGAGGTCGGTGGTGACGGTGTAGGCCTTGTCGGTGAGCCAGTCAGCGTGCAGGGTGGAAACAATCTCCACCTTGTCGCCCAGCTCTTCCACAGCGCGGTCCACGCCTTCCTGGTACTTCTCGTACACACCGGCGCCCTGCTGGCCAGCGCAGAAGAAGATGCGGGCACCCTCCTGCTGCTCGGCAATCCACTTAATGGCGGCCTCGCCAATCAGGTCGTACTCGCAGGCCACAGAGGCGATGTAGTCGCCCGGGTCTTCGATGTCGTCCATTGCGAAGTTCTCAACCGTAACGGGGATGCCGGCCTCGTTGGCCATTTTCACCAGCTGCGCACCCTGCTCGGTGGAGATGGGGAAGATGGAAATGCCGTCCACACCCTGCTGGATGAGGGATTCCATCGCGGTGATGGATTCTTCCAGGCTGTTCTTGGAATCGAGCACAACGGTTTCCACACCGTTCTGCTCGGCGGCGTACTCAAACGCCTTTGCGGAATACTCGTTCCAGATGTCGGACATATCGTACGCGATATAGCCGAACGTCAGGTCCGTGGCCGTGCCGGAAGCCGCCGTGGAACCGGATGCAGCCGTGGAAGCAGTGCTGCCGGAAGAGGCAGGCGTGCCGCCGCAGGCCACCAGCGCCAGTGCAAGCGCGGCAACCAGCATGATTGCCAGAATCTTTTTCATGTTAGGTCTCCTCCTGATAATAATATTCTTTTCGGCGTATTGCGCCGTAAAAGCTTTTTGGCAAGCGGGGCCCCGCCCCGCGGCGCTCACAGCACAAAGCCGTGGGCTTTCAGGTATTCGGCCGAATCCCGCACAGCGGCGTTCACCTCGGCCAGGTCTTTGGGGCCGGCCTGTGTAAACTCAATTTCCACGCTGAAGGGCGAATTGTTGTGCGCGGCATCCAGCTTTGCAAAAATGGTTTCAAAATCCACATAGCCTTTGCCCAAAGCCGGGAAGTCCCACGCATTCCGCGCGCCGGCCTTATCCTTCAGGTGCAGGTAGGCAATGTCATCCATGCAGGTGTCCACATCGTCGGCCGCATCCACATCGCCATAGAACACGCAGTTGGCTGTGTCGTAGTTGATTTTCACGCGGGCCGAGCCCACAAGGTCTACAATTTCTTTCATAATGGTGCCTGTGGCGTGCTCGCCGTGCAGCTCCAGCACCAGGGTAAGGCCATACTTTTCCAGGCTGGGCACCAGGCTGCGAATATTCTGGGCCAGCAGCTCGTTGCCGGTTTTGGCGTTATCTTTCAGGTGCGCCTCGCCAATGGAAGATACGATATACTCGCAGCCGAAGAAATGGGCAAGGCGCATGTTCATCACAAAATCCGGCAGGCGCTGGGTGTCCATCAGGTTGCAGTGCCCGCTCATGGAAAACGGCACAAGGCCCAGCTGCTCCATTTTATCTTTTACGGCGCACAGCTTTTCAAAGCTCTGGTTCGGGAACACATGCTCTGTCCAGCCCTTGGTGGCCGTCAGTTCCACATAATGGAAGCCGGCCGCCGCAATGCCCTCCAGCGCATCTTCAATGGAATAGCCGTGATAGCAGTTCGAATTCACGCCGATGATCCGTTTTGTCATCTTTCTACCGCCTTTCTTCAAAATAGCGCCCTTTGTTCTTTTTCCTTTCAGAAGAAAAGAACAAAAGCGGGCGCCCGCTTTGCACCGGCCTCAGCGCAGAAACAGCCCGCACTGCATCTGGCCGGAAAAGTCGTAGTGATGGTCGATATAGTACTGCGCCGCCCCCGTCAGCTCGGCATCAAGGCCCAGCTGGGAATACTGCATGCGCACACGGGAGACAAACTCCCGAAAGCCCATATGAGAGAGCGCCGTGCACAAATCGGATAAAAACCACGGGCCCAGCTTCACGCCGGTGCCGCCAATGATGATGAGGGACGGGTTGAACAGCGAAATCAGGTTTGAAATGCCCCACGCAAGGTCCTGCGCAAGGCCGCGAATCAGCGCGCGCGCATGCACATCGCCATTTTGCGCCATGGCGCCCACATCGCTGTACAAAAGCTTTCGCCCGGCCAGGGCGCTCACGTCCAGCCCGCATGCCGCCGCGCGCTCGCCCAGGGCGTTTTCGCCCACAATGCGCTCCAGGCAGCCGCGGTTGCCGCACGGGCACTCCGGCCCGTTGCGGTCGATGGAATAATGGCCGAACTGGGTGGCCATTGCCCCCGCGCCGCGCAGCATCTTGCCGTCTGCAAACAGGCAGGCGCCCACGCCTTTCGACACGTTGATATAGGCGAAATATGGTTCTTCAATGCGTGTGAACACGCTTTCGGCATAGGCAAAGCAGGCAGTGTCGTTCAGAAAGCATAGCGAATACCCTGCCAGTGCACGGCTCAGGCGCTCGATTACCGGGTCTTCAAACCCCACGCCAATCACGGTGGAGAGAATGCGCCCGCGCTCGCTGTCTACAATGCCGGGAATGATGATGCTTACCCCCATCAGGCGGGCACTGCCCACGGCGGGCAGCAGCGTCCCGAAAAAGGCCTGGGTAATTTTTTCCACACCGTCATCCTGCTCTTCCAGCGGCACCTGGCTGCGCAGCAGCACTTTGCTGTCGGCGGCCACCAGCGCAATATCCAGCCGCGCGCGCCGCCAGCTGATTACCGCAACCACATTGCCCGCGCCGTTTACCCGCAGAACGTTGGGGCGGCGGCCCTGCTGCTGGCTGGCTCCCGCGCCGCAATCCAGCACATAGCCGCCTGCAATCAGCTCGTCCACCAGGCTGGACACCGTCGTTTTGCTCAGCTTTGTAATTTTTGCCAGCCTTGCCCGGGAGATGCCAATGTTCTGGTCAATCAGCTGATAAATCTGCCGAAGATTTCCAGAGCGGATCAGATACTGTGTAATCAAACCTTTCCCGCCCCTTTTCTATGATAGATTTTCTTGCCAGATTTAGTTTGTCCAGTGGATTTACTAATTGGAACGAAAAAACTATAGCACAACTTTCAATCCCCTACAACCCTTTTTTTACAAGTTTGGTTACTTGCCCAGAAGCGGGCTAAGAACTCTTGGCAAATCGACGGAAATGGTTACAAAACGGTGGAGTGTTTAGAAAATGCACATTATAGTTAACCCATTTTTTTACTTTTTCCCGCTTTGCCTTCGCAAATGGGTTTCCCCTGCATTCTACCTGCGCCGGCGCGCGAAAAAGCGCGGGGCCGGTATTTTTCTCATGGCGGCAGCCAAAATGTTCCGGGCCCGGCTGCGGCCGGGAAACACAGGGTTGCAAATTTGGAAGACATCGCGTATACTGGGTTTGTCCATGAGAAACAAAACGATAATGTTATAAAAGGAGGGAAAACAAGTGGACGCAACTGGGCGAAGTACAGGCCTATATACGAAGTCTCACATAGGGCGCGCAGTCTGCAGGCCGCTTGTCTTCTTTTCATAAAGGGGAAAGGTGCGCAGCAGGTTTGTGTTGCTGCGCGCCTTGGAAGGAATTGCTGAAAGGCGTGCTGTTTTAATGGGGCATGCCCTGTTCTGTATTGCCAGAAAAGCTGTTTTCCATCGTGTGGGGCACCGCGAAAGGCTTTTAAGCCGGGCGCGGTGTTTTCGTTTTGCCCTGTCTTCCTGCCGCGAATTGAAACGAACAGGAGGAACTCACTATGAAAAAAGCAATCGATTCTCAGGCCCTTTGTGCCCTTATCGGCACCCGCCGCCTGCATGCCCTGCGGGACGCCCTGGCCAGGGAAAACAAGGTGGATATCGCACGGTTTCTGGGCGAGCTCGCGCCAGAGCAGGCCGTGCTTGCCTTTCGCACCCTTCCCAAAGATAAGGCCAGTGACGTGTTTTCAGAGCTGGGCAGCGAAATGCAGCAGGCTATTATTGCTTCCGTAACAGATGCGGAGATTGCAGGCATCATGGAAGATCTTGCCACAGATGACGCCGTAGATATGCTGGAGGAAATGCCCGCCAATATTGTAAAGCGCGTTTTGAAAAACACCAGGCCGGATACACGGTCGCTGATCAATCAATTTCTGAAATATCCGGAAACGTCCGCCGGCAGCATGATGACGGCCGAATTTACCGATTTGCGCGCGGATATGACGGTTGCACAGGCCATCTGCCATATCCGGCGCACCGGCGAGGCGCGCGAGACCATCTATACCTGCTATGTCATTGACGCGGGCCGCAAGCTGGAAGGCGCCATCACACTAAAAGACCTTTTGCTTGCGCCGGACGGTGCGCATGTGCACGAACTGATGAATCGCAGTGTCATCTCCATTGGCACGCTGGATGGCCGGGAGGCGGCCACACATTTGTTTCAAACATATGGGCTTCTGGCCCTTCCTGTGGTGGACCATGAAAACCGCCTGGTAGGCATCATCACGGTGGATGACGCCATGGAGGTAATGGAAGAGGACGCCGAAGAAGATTTTGAAGTGATGGGCGCCCTGCGCCCCTCCGAGGCCCCCTACCTGAAGACAAGTGTTCTTTTGCTGGCAAAAAACCGCATTGCCTGGCTGCTTGTCCTGATGATATCCGGCATGGTGACGGGCGGCATTTTGGGCCGGTATGAGGCTGCATTTTCCGCCATGCCCCTGCTTGTGACATTTATTCCCATGCTTACCGACACCGGCGGCAACGCGGGCAGCCAATCCAGCACGCTGGTCATCCGCGGCATTGCCATGGGAGAAATTGCCGGGCGCGATATTCCGGCTGTCCTGTGGAAAGAGCTGCGCGTTGCCGCCCTTGTGGGGGCCGTGCTTGGCGCCGTGAACTATGCACGCCTGATTTTCACCTACCCGGACTGCAGCATGGTGGCGCTGACGGTGGCGCTTACCATGTTCTGCACCGTGGTGATTGCCAAAACCATCGGCGGGGTGCTTCCGCTTGTGGCCGGCTTTTTCCATGCAGACCCCGCCATTATGGCTGCGCCGCTTATCACCACCATTGTAGACGCCCTGGCGCTTGTCATTTATTTCAGCTTTGCCGTGCGCCTTCTTCCCCTTTAACCTTCGCCCGGGCTGCCGGCCGCAAAAGGCACAAAAGGCCCCCGCTGCACCATGCAGCGGGGGCCTTTTTCAGCTTATAAAGCCCTTGCGCAACTTATTTGCGAGGGTTTTTGATGGCAGCCTGCGCGGCAGCCAGACGCGCAATGGGCACACGGAACGGAGAGCAGGAGACATAGTCCAGCCCAACGTTGTGGCAGAACTCGATGCTTGTGGGGTCGCCGCCGTGCTCGCCGCAGATGCCCAGGCCCAGGTTCGGACGGGTGGAACGGCCCAGCTTCGCAGCCATTTCCACCAGCTTGCCCACGCCCTTCTGGTCCAGATGCGCAAACGGGTCGTTCTCGTACACCTTGTTGTCATAGTAGTAGCTGAGGAACTTGCCGGCGTCGTCGCGGCTGAAGCCGAACGTCATCTGGGTAAGGTCGTTCGTGCCGAAGCTGAAGAATTCGGCCTCGGTGGCAATCTCATCCGCCGTCAGGGCAGCACGCGGAATCTCGATCATGGTGCCCACTTCATACTTCATGTCCACACCGGCGTCCGCGATGAGCTTATCGGCCGTCTTCACAACCACGTCCTTCACGAACTTCAGCTCTTTCACTTCGCCCACCAGGGGGATCATGATGTGCGGCACAATCTTCGCGCCCGTCTCTTTGCTGACGTTGATGGCAGCGTTAATCACGGCCGTGGTCTGCATCTCGGCAATCTCCGGGTAAGAGACAGCCAGGCGGCAGCCGCGGTGGCCCATCATCGGGTTGAACTCATGCAGGCTGGCAATGACGTTGTGCAGCTCTTCCACGCTGATGCCAAGGTCTTCGGCCAGCTCCACAATCTCGCTTTCCTTCTGCGGCAGGAACTCGTGCAGAGGCGGGTCGAGGTAGCGGATGGTCATGGGGCGCTCGCCCATCACTTTATACATGGCCTCAAAGTCGCCCTGCTGGTACGGCAGAATCTTGGCCAGCGCCGCCTTGCGGGCGTCGGCCGTCTTGGCCACAATCATCTCACGCACAGCCTTGATGCGGTCTGCCTCAAAGAACATGTGCTCGGTGCGGCACAGGCCAATGCCCTCGGCGCCGAAGTTCACAGCCTGCTGGGCGTCGTGGGGGTTATCGGCATTGGTGAACACCTTCATCTGGCGGGCAGCGTCAGCCCACTTCATGAAGCGCTCGAAATCGCCGGAGATGGAAGCCTCTGTGGTGGGGATGGCCTCGCCATAGATGTTGCCCGTAGAGCCGTCGATGGAGATCCAGTCGCCCTCGTGGTAGGTTTTGCCGGCAAGGGTGAAGCACTTCTTGTCGTAATCCACCACAATCTCGCCGCAGCCAGACACGCAGCACGTGCCCATGCCGCGGGCTACCACGGCGGCGTGGCTGGTCATGCCGCCGCGCACCGTCAGGATGCCCTGCGCCACCTGCATGCCCTCAATGTCCTCGGGGCTCGTCTCCAGGCGCACCAGAATAACCTTCGGCATTTTGCCGCTCTCCACAGCCTCTTTGGCCTCATCGGCAGTAAACACCACCTGGCCGCAGGCAGCGCCCGGGCTGGCGGCAAGGCCCTTGCCAATCACTTCCGCGGCCTTCAGGGCAGCGGCGTCAAACTGCGGGTGCAGCAGGCTGTCCAGCTGCTTGGGCTCTACGCGAAGCACAGCTTCCTGCTCGGTAATCATGCCCTCGTCCACAAGGTCCACCGCAATCTTCAGCGCGGCGGCAGCCGTGCGCTTGCCGTTGCGCGTCTGAAGCATGAACAGCTTGCCGTTCTCGATGGTGAACTCCATGTCCTGCATATCGCGGTAATGGTTCTCCAGGCGCTGAGCGATCTGCGCGAACTGCTCGTACACTTCGGGCATTTCCTCTTTCAGCTTGGAGATCGGGCTGGGCGTACGGATGCCGGCCACCACGTCTTCGCCCTGGGCGTTGATGAGGTATTCGCCGAACAGCGCCTTCTCGCCCGTGGCAGGGTTGCGCGTGAAAGCCACGCCGGTGCCGGAACGGTTGCCAGAGTTGCCGAACGCCATGCACTGCACGTTCACAGCGGTGCCCCAATCGTAGGGGATCTCGTTCATGCGGCGGTACACATTGGCGCGGGGGTTATCCCAAGAGCGGAACACGGCCTTCACAGCCTCAATCAGCTGCTCTTTCGGGTCGGAGGGGAAGTCTTTGCCCATCTTTTCCTTGTACAGGGCCTTGAACTTCACCACCAGTTCCTTCATGTCGTCGGCATCCAGCTCCACGTCCTGCGTGACGCCTTTGGCCTCTTTCATCTCGTCGATGATCTTCTCGAAGTCGGATTTGGACATCTCCATCACAACGTCAGAGAACATCTGCACGAAACGGCGGTAGGAATCGTAAGCAAAGCGGGGGTTGTTCGTCAGCTTCGCAAGGCCCTCTACGGCCTCATCGTTCAGGCCCAGGTTCAGGATGGTGTCCATCATGCCGGGCATGGAAGCGCGCGCGCCAGAGCGCACAGATACCAGCAGGGGGTTGTTCACATCGCCGAACTTCTTGCCGGCAATTTCCTCCAGCTTGCCGATGTACTCGTAGATGTCGGCCATAATCTCTTCGTTGATCTGGCGGCCATCGTTGTAGTACTGCGTGCAGGCCTCGGTGGAAATGGTGAAGCCCTGGGGCACAGGCATGCCGGCGTTGGTCATCTCGGCCAGGTTTGCACCCTTGCCGCCGAGGATCTCGCGCATGTCCTTGTTGCCCTCGCTGAACAGGTACAGGTATTTCTTCTTGCTCAAGTTTCTCTACCTCCAAAATTGTACTTCCGGCACGCTTTGCCCTGCCGCGAAACGTGCCCTTGTATGTCAGAACTTTTCCGCCTCTTTTTTAGAAAAATACGGAAAAGGCCATGGACAGTTTTATTATATCAGAGTTGTTTTCTCTTTTCCACAACAAAAACCCGAAAATTTAGGGATTTTTCTGGTTTTTTTCGCCTGTGCGCGCACGCGCGCTTGCAAAATGCCGGTTTTCCGCTACAATAAAAAGGGGCCCGGCATAACGCCGGGCCCCTATCAAACCAGAAACCGGAGAATACAAGCCATGTTTTTTGCAAAAAAAGCTGCGGTGGAATATATTGTAGCCGGCCTTGGCAACCCCGGAAAAAAGTATGATGGCACGCGCCATAACACCGGCTTTGCCGCGCTGGACCACCTTGCGCAGCAGTGGGGCGCCCAGGTGACGAAGGCCAAATTTGACGCGCTGGTAGGCACCGCCAGCGTGGAGGGGGCGAAGGTGCTGCTGCTGAAACCGCAGACCTTTATGAATTTATCCGGCGTTGCCGTGCAGAAGGCGGCCGATTTCTACAAGGTGCCCGCGCAGCATGTTATCGTGCTGTTTGACGACATTTCCCTTGCGCCCGGCAAGTTGCGTGTGCGGCCTGCCGGTTCTGCGGGCGGGCACAACGGCATCAAAAGCATCATTTCGGCCCTGGGGCAGGAATTTCCCCGCGTAAAAATTGGCGTGGGCGAGCGCCCCAGGCCGGAATACGACCTGGCAGACTGGGTGCTGAGCCGCTTTACCGCACAGGAGTGGGCCGCAGTTACAGCGCGCTTTGACGATGTGTGCAACGCCGTGTCGATGATTATGAAAGGGCAGCTTTCCGCTGCACAGAACAAGTATAATGGCTAAAAAGAACAACAGCAAAAAAGAAGCCCCTGCCGCCTGCGAGCTTGCCGCTTTGAAAAAGCGGTATGCCGTGCGCGCCGCCGCCGGCCTTTGTTCAGGCGCCGCGCTGGCGGCCTTGTATGTTTGCTCCCGCTCTGGCTTTGCCGCCCTGGCCGTTCCCTTTGCCGCCGCGGCACTGTGCATAGGGCTGTGGGCACTGTTTGCCCGGCTGGTGCTGTGCCGCATGCCGCACCTGCTGCACAAACAGTTCACCCAGCCCATTCTGTGGGCGCTGAGCGTGCCCGCATGGCTGGGAAGCGCCTGCCTGCTGCTGATGCTGCCGGTCTCCTTTTCCGGCGAGGCCGAAGAGGCAGTTGCCCTCAGCATCATGCTGCTGGAGGCTGTGCTGCTTGCCCCGGCGGCCGCGCTGGCGGCGCTTGTGCTGGGCGTGCTTGCCGTGGTAAAGGCCGCCAGGCACCTTGCCAGTGCGCAGGGCACCCGCGCTTACACAGAGCTGCCCCTTGCCGTCAGCATCATCGCCCTGTTTGGCACTGTGGCGATGGTTGGCTTTGGCGCATGGATCATTTTGCATTGAACCCCGGGAAGGAGGCGCCGCCATGCTGACACAGCCGCTGCGGCAAACAACTGAATATCAAAGCCTTCTGGCCGCTGTGGCAGGGCCTGTGCCCGCCGCTGCGGCCCTGTTCGGCCTGCCGCCCACCGCGCGCGCGCAGGTGCTGGCCGCCCTGTGCGAGGACACCGGGCGCCCCGCGCTGGTGATTTGCGCGGGCGAGGCGGATGCCGTGCGGTTTGCCGCGGATGCCACGGCCTTCGGGCAGCGGGCCGAGGCCTTTCCCGCGCGGGATTTCACCTTCCGCTCTGTAGAGGGGCAAAGCCATGAATATGAATACCGCCGCCTTGCCGTTTTGGGCAATGTGGTGGGCGGCCGCACCAATATAGTGTGCGCGGGCGCTGAGGCCTTTTTGCAATACACCGTGCCCAAAGCGGATTTCTGCGAAAACACCATGACCATCCGCGCAGGGATGGCGCTTTCCATGAACAGCCTTACCCAGCGGCTGTTCAGCGCCGGCTACCAGCGGCGCTTTCAGGTGGAGGGGCCCGGCCAGTTCGCCGTGCGCGGCGGCATTGTAGACCTGTATGCCCCCGATATGCCAAAGCCATGCCGCATTGAGTTCTGGGGCGACGAGGTGGACAACATCCGCACGTTCGACCTTGTCAGCCAGCGCCGTGAAGGCGCGGTGAAAAAAATCTATCTTTCGCCTGCGCGCGAGGTGCTGTTTGGCGACACGGCCGAGACGGCCGCGCGCCTGCGCGCCGCCATAGGCAGGGCAAAGGGGCCGCGGCGCGCGGCAATGGAGCATGCCGCTGCGGCAGACCTTGCCGCGCTGGACGCGGGCACCATGCCCTGCGCGCTGGATAAATACCTGGGCCTGCGCTATGAAAAGCCCGCGCTGGTGCTGGAATATTTGGAGCACCCGCTTGTGTTCTTTTCAGAACCCAGCGCCATCCGCGAGGCGGCGCGCGCCCTGGCGTTCCGCTTTGGCGAAGAGATGAAAGGCCTGCTGGAAGAGGGCGTGCTGTGCGCCGGGCTGGATAAATTTTACGAGGATGGCGCCGCGCTGTGGCAGGCGGCCGGGAAACACAGCGCCGTGCTGTGCGAAAATTTTGCCCGCACTGTGCCGGACGTGCGCCTTACCGCCACGGTGAACATGCCCGCGCATGCACTGCCGCCATGGGCGGGCGAAGTGCGCGCGCTGGCGGAAGAGCTGGAACCCCTGCTGGCCCAGAAATATGCCGTGTGCGTGTTGGCCGGCACCAGGCGCGCGGGCGAGGCCCTTGCGCGGGACCTTGCGCGCGCAGGCCTCTCTGCCGCCTTTTATGCAAAACTTCCGCAGGCCTGCCCGCCGGGGCATGTGGCCGTGGCGGCAGGCAGCGTGACGGCGGGCGCGGAATATCCGTTTGCCCGCTTTGCCCTGTTCACTGCGCGCCAGGGTGCGGCCGCGGCGCCGCAAAAGGCAAAAGGCACGCGCAGAAAGGGGCTTTCCAGCCTGTCGGATATCAAGCCCGGCGACTATGTGGTGCATCAAAACCACGGCATTGGCGTTTATGCAGGCATCCGCAGGCTGGACCTGCAGGGCGTTGTCAAAGATTATTTAAAAATCGAATACGACAAGGGCGACAGCCTGTATGTGCCCGTGACGCAGCTGGACATTGTCAGCCGTTATACCGCGCCGGGCGACGGCGAGCGCGTAAAGCTGGCCAAGCTGGGCGGCGACGCATGGGCCAAAACCAAAACGCGCGTGCGCAAGGCCACGCAGGAAATGGCCAAAGAGCTGATTGAACTTTACGCCCGGCGCCAGCAGGCAGCGGGGTTTGCCTTCCCCGCTGACGGCGATTGGCAGCGGGATTTTGAGACGCGCTTTGAATACGACGAGACAGACGACCAGCTTGCCTGTGCGGCCGAAATCAAAAAGGATATGGAGCGCCCCCACCCCATGGACCGCCTTCTGTGCGGCGACGTGGGCGTAGGCAAAACGGAAGTGGCCCTGCGCGCGGCTTTCAAATGCATCATGGGGGGCAAGCAGTGTGCCATTCTGGTGCCCACCACCATTCTTGCCTGGCAGCACTACCAGACGGCCGCCGCGCGCATGCAGGCTTTCCCGGTCAAGATGGGGCTGTTATCCCGCTTTGCCACGCAAAAGCAGATGCGCGCCACCCTGCGCGGCCTTGCGGACGGCACGGTAGACCTTGTTGTGGGCACACACCGCCTTTTGCAAAAAGATGTGAAATTCAAAGACCTTGGCCTTGTTATTGTGGACGAAGAACAGCGCTTTGGCGTAAAGCACAAGGAAAAGCTGAAAGAGGCGTTTTTGGGCGTGGATATGCTGACGCTTTCTGCCACGCCCATCCCGCGCACACTGAGCATGGCCATGAGCGGCCTGCGCGACATGAGCACCATTGAGCAGCCGCCGGTAGAGCGCCGCCCGGTGGAGACCTATGTGATGGAATATGACGACGGCCTTGTGGCCGAGGCCCTGCGGCGCGAGCTGGACCGCGGCGGCCAGGCCTATTATATTCACAACCGCATTGACACCATTGAACAGTGCGCCGCCCATGTGGCGCAGATGTGCCCGGGCGCGCGCATTGCCACCGCGCACGGCCGCATGGACGAGGCCTCGCTTTCCCGCGTGTGGCAGCAGCTGCTGGACGGCGAAGTGGATATTCTTGTGTGCACAACGCTTATCGAGACAGGCGTGGACGTGCGCAACTGCAACACCCTCATCATTGAGGACGCCGACCGCATGGGCCTTGCACAGCTTTATCAAATTCGCGGGCGCGTGGGCCGCTCGGGGCGCAAGGCGTATGCCTATTTCACCTTCCGGCGCGATAAAGTGCTGACGGATGTGGCCTCAAAGCGGCTTTCCGCCATACGGGAGTTCACCAGCTTCGGCTCCGGCTTCCGTATTGCCATGCGCGATCTGCAGATACGCGGCGCGGGCAACCTGTTGGGCCAAAGCCAGCACGGCCATATGGAGGCCGTGGGCTATGACATGTATATGAAGCTGCTGAACCAGGCCATTGCCGCCGAAAAGGGCGAGGCGCCCGCGCCGGACAAGACGGAATGCCTCATTGACATCACCGTGGACGCCTACATTCCCGAAAGTTATATTCAGGATGCGGCGGGGCGCATTGAGGCCTATAAGCGCATCGCAGCCGTGGCCGCGCGCGAGGACGCAGACGATGTGCTGGACGAATTGCGCGACCGCTACGGCAAAGTGCCCGCCAGTGTGGCCGGCCTGGTGGACATCAGCCTGGCCCGCGTGCTGGCTGCACAGCTTGGCATCTATGAGGTGACGCAAAAGCGCGATGACCTTATTTTGTATTCGGACGCGCTGGACCTTGCCGCCGTCAAGCGCCTGCTGCGCGGCACCGCGCGGCGCATGATGGTGAACGCCTCGGCAAAGCCATACCTCTCGGTGCGGGTAGAGCCCGGCGAAAAGCCGCTGGATGTGCTTGGGGAAGCGCTGGCGCACCTGGAGGCCGCAAAGACAATTTCTTGCGAAGAACTGTGAAAAGTCGTATAATCAAAAAGTATTTTTGAAATGCAAAGGCGGCCCGCCCCGCCTTCTGCAAGTTCGGAGGGTCAATATCTTGAAACTGAAACGCCTGTTGTGTGCGGCAAGCTGCGCCGCGTTTTGCCTTTCCCTTGCCGGATGCGTCATCTCTGCGCCGCAAACCGTCCTCACGGTGGACGGCGAGGCCATTCCGGCGGGGCTGTATCTCTCTTATCAGTACAGCGCCTACACCGAAGCTGCCTCGCAGCTTTCCTCCAACGAAACACTGGAGGACGCCACCATTGACAGCGTGCCTGCCGACGAGTGGGTGCACAACCGCACCATAGAGCTTATTCGCCAGCACGTCTATGTAGAGCGCGCCTTTGAAGAGCAGGGCCTCACCATCCCGGAGGCCGAGGCCGCCAGCGCGCAGAGCACGGCGGACCAGTATTACGATGAAAACGAAGACCTGATTGCGGCAAACGGCATTGGCAAAGAAAGCTACCGCACCTTTTATATGAGCCAGGTAAAGTACAATGCCCTGCTGCAGGCCTACCTGGAAGAGCACCGCAGCGAGGTAACGGTGGATGAGGCCAAGGAATACATGGACACCACCTATGCCCACATCATGCAGCTTACCCTGCCCAGCACGGATGCCTCTTACCAGCTGCTGGATGAAGACGCCGCTGCCGCCCTGATGAAGGCGGCCAACAACGTCATCTCTCAAATGGAGGACGAGGGCGCCACGCTGGACGAAGTGGCGGACGATGTGCTGCAGGAGGTGCTGCCCCTGTCCGGGCGGGAGTACACCGACAGCTCTGTGTCGGAATACCTCAGCGAGCGCTATGTGTCTGAGAACAGCACCTTGTACGGCAACGATTTTTCGCTTGCCATGCTGGCCGCCGAGGTAGGCAGCTGCGGGCTGTACACCGCCTCTACCTCGCCTCTGCTGTATGAAAAGCTGCCCAATTACGAGACAGACCAGCAGTTTGAAGAGGAACATTTTGCCGCAATGGCAGACGAAATCAACGCCAGGGCCTTTGAAGAGGAAGTAGACGAAAAGGCCGGGGCCCTTTCCCTGGAGGAAGACGCCGCTGCCGTGCGCACCTATTCCGTGTATAATATCAAGACAGAAGTGTGAGCCCGCGCGCCCCGCCGCATCGGCGGGGCGCCGTTTCTTACCCGGCATGCTCACGCAAAAGAGGTTTTTATGCAGACATTGTATATCACCGACCTGGACGGCACACTGCTTGGGGCGGACGGGCGCGTCTCTGCCGAAAGCGTGCGCATTCTGGCGCCCATGCTGCGGCGGGGGCTGCCCCTCACCGTGGCCACGGCCCGCTCGCCCGCCACGGTGGTGCAGCTTTTGCAGGCCCTGCCCATCACGCTGCCGGCCGTGCTGATGACAGGCACTATTTTATACGACCTGCCCGCCCGCCGCACCATTGGCACCCAGTGCCTTTCTGCACAAAGCGTTGCCGCCATGTGCGGCGTGCTGCGGCGCGAAGGGGCCGAAGCGCTGGCCTACAGTGCAAAGGGCGGCCAGCTGTATGTGTATTACAAACAGGTGTGCTGCACCTTTGAAGAGGCCTTTATTGCTCAGCGCCGCGGCACGCCCTATAAGCTGTTCCGGCAGGTGCCGGAATACGAGGCGGCGCTGGCCGGCGGCGACACGCTGATGTTCCTGTTCTGTGTGCCAACGCTGCAGCGGGCGGAATATCTGTTCCGCGCGCTGGACGAGGTGCCGGGCATTGTGAAATACTTTTACCCGGACGAATATGCCCGCGGCGGTTATCTGCTGGAGGTATACCCCGCCGGCGCATCGAAAGCAACCGCCATTGAAAAGGTAAAGGCCATGACGGGCGCCGCCGACATTGTGAGCTTTGGCGACAACATCAACGACCTGCCCATGTTTGCCGCCAGCCGCATCAGCTGCGCGGTGGCAAACGCCGCGCCCGAGGTGCGCCGGGCCGCAAGCTGCGTCATCGGCCACCACGACGAAGCCGCCGTGGCGCGCTGGCTGTGCGAGCATGCCGTGTTCTGATATTTGCCAGGGAGGGAAAAGCCATGCAGGAGATTGCACAGCCTTTGCTGCGCTGGTTTGATGAAAACAAGCGCAGCCTGCCCTTCCGCGCGCACAAAACGCCCTACCGGGTGTGGGTGAGCGAGGTGATGCTGCAGCAGACGCGTGTGGCGGCTGTGCTGCCGTATTACGAGCGCTTCATGCGCGAACTGCCCACCGTGCAGGCCCTTGCCGCCTGCCCGCCGGAAAAGCTGGCCAAGCTTTGGGAGGGCCTGGGCTATTATAGCCGGGCGCGCAACCTGCAAAGGGCGGCGCAGGCCGTGGTGGAACAATACGGCGGCGAGCTGCCCGCCAGTTACGAAGCGCTTCGCGCATTGCCGGGCATTGGCGATTACACCGCCGGGGCTGTGGCAAGCCTTGCATTTGGCCTGCCGTACGCCGCGGTGGACGGCAATGTGCTGCGTGTGTGGAGCAGGCTGCACGCCGATGATGCAGATATTTCAGCCCCCGCCACAAAGCGCCGCATGGCTGCCGAGGTGCAGACGGCCCAGCCGGCGCAGCGCCCGGGCGACTTCAACGAGGCCCTGATGGAGCTGGGCGCGCTGGTGTGCCTGCCCAATGGTGAGCCGTTGTGCGCGCAATGCCCCTGGGGCGGCATCTGCCTGGCCCGAAAACAGGGCAGGCAGGCCATGCTGCCGGTTAAGGCGCCGCGCAAAGCGCGCAAGGCGCTTTGCTATACGGTGGCGCTGGTGGTGCGCGGCGGGCCCAGGCCGGCCCTTCTGCTGGAACAGCGCCCCGCCTCCGGCCTGCTTGCAGGGCTGTGGCAGCCGCTGCTGCTTGAGGGCACGTTGCCAGAAGAAGCCGTGCGCCGCGCCCTTGCCGCGCGCGGCGTGCAGGGCCTTGCAAAGGGCCCCGCTGCGCAGCTGCCTGCGGCAAAGCATGTGTTCACGCACCTGGAATGGCACATGACGGGCTGGCACTTTTGCTGCGGGCCGGATGCGCCTGTGCCGGACGGCTGCGCGTTTGCCGCGCCGGAACAGCTGCAAGCACAATATTCTGTGCCGGGTGCTTTTCACGCATACAGACAATATGCAGAAAAAATACTTTTCGCATCTTGTAAAACAGAAAAAAACGGGCTATAATAAGAAAAAGATTTCCATGCGGGGGTGTTTTGGTATGAGGCCGTTGCGGCACCGCATTGCCAAAAACGCCGCACAGCTGGCGCCCGTTGCCGTTGTGGCAGGCCATTTGCTGCACCAGGGCAGAAAACTTTGCCGCAATGTGCGCACCGCGTTCCATCCCAATGAGAGAAAGGATGTCATCACCATGAAAAAGTCCACCTTTGCAGCCATCATTGCACTGCTGGCTGCCATTGCCGGTGCACTGGGCGCCGCTTTCTTCTATCTGCGCCGACGCGAAGAGGAGCTGGATGAATACGAACAGCTTCTGTTCAGCGAGGATTACAGCGATGAGATGGGCGAAATGCCCAAGCAGGCAGAGGAAGAACCTGCGGACGAAGAGTGATAACGCGGCTTTTCTTCTTACTTTGTCTCATGCGCCGGCCTCAGCGGAAGCTGAGGCCGGTTTTCTGTATCATTTGCCCCTGCGCATCTTCTGTGCAGCGGCACCTTACCGCAAGGCAGAAAAATACCGGCAAGCCCAAAGGGGCAGGCCGGTATTTTTATTTTTATGCAGGCGCCAGCCCGGCCTCACTCAATATGTGAGCGAATGGTAAAGGTATGGCTGTCTGTGACAATCAGCTCATCGTTGTGGTAAATCACATCGCCGTTCGCATCCAGCACCCACTGAAACACCCCCAGCAGGGGCTTATCCGGCGGGATGCCCAAATATTTCGCCTGCTGTGCGCTGGGGTACTGCACGCGAAATTCATCCACATAATTGCGCGGAAGAATGTTCATCTCTTCCGCCAAAATGCCAAAGATAGAGCGGTTGTCCAGCTGCATGCCCAGCAGCATTTCATATTTCATGGAAAAATAGTCTTCCTCGTAGATGGCCGGGACGCCGTCCACATAGCGGATGCGCACCAGGCGCACCATCTGCGTGGGGCCGGGCAGCTGCAGCTTGTGCATCAGCTCGCCCCGCACGGTCACAACAGAATTGGCCACCACCTTGGTGCTGGGGCGCCGGTTCTGGTTCAGGCAGGAGCCTGTGAAGCTGTGTTCTTTCACCACCACATCGTCCATAAATGCCGGAAAACTGACGTAGGTGCCCTTGCCCTGCCTGCGGGAGAGCACGCCGCTCTCCACAAGCCTGTCCACTGCGCGGCGCACCGTCACCCGGCTTACGCCGTAATGGCGGCTCATCTCTGCCTCAGACATAATCTTATCGCCGCAGCGAAGCTCGCCGCTGCTCACGGCCTGCTCCAGCTGCTGCGCCACCTGCTGGTAAAGCGGGGTGATGCTTTGTGTGTCCAATGGTGTCATACCGTTTCACTCCAACTGGCGTTCTCGCCCTGCCATGGCGGGGCACAGCTCTATTCTAGCAGAAGCGCACGCTTTGTTCCAGATGCTATGCGGTCATTCTTCTACCGTAATTGGGCCCCCCTCAATGGGCTGCCATTCCGTCGGTTCGCCCTCGTATACATTCGCCAGCCAATAGTAATAGCTTTCTGTATACAGCCCGTGCGAGGCGCTGTGCCACACCCCGCGGTCCAGCACGGCAACATAGCCTTTGGGAATCATAACGGCCTTTACGTCTTTCGCATTGGGGCGCGGCGCATCCGTGGCAGGGGCAACCAGAAACACAATGGGCTGGCTTTCGGGTATCTGCGCCTCCTGTGTGTGGCCGTGGCGCTCCATCTGCTCTGCCGTAAAGGGCAGGCCGGCGCTTTTGGTATAGCCCAGACTGCCCAGGGTGTCAATCACAGGGGCGGCCGTATAGCTTCCCGTATAATCTGCCGCGCAGGAATAGCAAAGCCCTTCGCCCTCCGCGCGCAAATTAAACAGCTTTCCATAGGGGGTAAAATCAATGGTTCTTGCGTCTACAACCTTCAGTTTCATTTTTATTTCCTCCATTCTGTACCGGGGGCCGCCATGCCCCGCGTTATCGGTTCTGCCCCAGTGCCGCTGCAATCTCACCGGCCCGGGGCTCTGCGCGCCGGCGCATAAATTCCAGCACGGGCTGCGTGCCCACGGCGCCGCTGCGCGCCCCCAGCGATGTGATGGCCAGCGACGCTGCATAGGTGGCAAAGGTGCCGGCCAGGGCAGGGTCGCCGCACGTCTCCATCATGCTGACAAAGCTGCTGCAATAGGTGTCGCCCGCGCCCGTTACGTCCACCACGTCCACCGGCACGCCCGGCACGTCGATGGTGCGGCCCGGGCAATAGATGCGGCTGCCGTGCTCGGCCAGCGTCACCACCAGCATACCCACACCGCTTTGCAGAATATCTGCACTGGCCTGTTCGGGCGCACGGCCTGCGCACAGGCGCGCAAAGCCAATCTCGTTCATGAACAGAATATCGGTGCTGGCAAAATAGGGGCGCAGGTCTTCCTCAATATCGGCCACGTCAATGTCGCAGCACACCCGCGCGCCCGCGGCCTTCCACTGGGCCATCACCTGCGGCCCCGCCAGCGCGCCGCAGCGCAGGTGGCGCACCTCGCAGTAGTTGGAATAAACCACAGAGGCCCCGCAGATCATTTGCTGGGTATGGGGCGGTATTTCGATGGTGTTCAGCTCTGTGTCAATGATGAACACGGTGTGTTCGTGCTCTTCCTTCGACAAAAAAATCAGGCATTTGGAATCTTTCAGGTTGTCATCGTAGATGATATGCTCTGTGCCAATGCCCGCTTCGCGCAGGCCTGCGCACAGCTTCTCTGTGATGGCGCCCCGGTTCAGCGCGCTGACGAATTCGGTTTTATGGCCGAACGATGCATAAACTGCCGCGGCATTGGCCACCATGCCGCCCATCTGTGCGGGCAGCATGCGCGTGCCCACCTTTTCTTTTACGGCAGGGAAGCGCTGCACCTCATAGTATTCGTCCAGTGCCACATCCCCCACAAATACCGTATAGCCCTGCTTCATCCAAATGCCCTCCTTCGGCAAAATTCTAGGGTTTCTGCACATATCATATCATGAGAAATATACACTTGCAACAAAATTAAATAAATTTTTATAATTTTATTGATTAAATGAACAACATATGTTAACATGTCTACAATATGATGCCGTGCCGGACCGGCAGGCATCGCGCCAATGTTCACAATATAAAAAGGAGGACTCATCATGTCACAAATGAAAGGTTCCAAAAACGTAAGCAAAATGGCGTTCTTTCTGCTGCCGCTGGGCATTGCGGTGAACTTCATCGGCGGGCAGGTGGCCACGCTGCTGAACCTGCCCATCTACCTGGACGCCATTGGCACCATGGTGGTGGCCGCCCTGTGCGGGCCCATCTACAGCGTGGCCACGGCGCTCGTCACGGGGCTGCTGATGTCCATCACTCACCCCACAAACCTCGTTTACATTGGCAACTATTTGGCGGTGGGCCTGTTCTCCGGCCTGTTTGCCTACTGGGGCTTTTACAAAAACGTGTGGAAATCGTGCATCGCGGGCGCTGTGGTAGGCCTGTTCTGCGGTGTTGCCGGCTCCACCGTCACCGTGGCGGTTATGGGCGGCTACAGCGCCAGCATCCGCGGCATCATCACCGCCTTCCTTGCCCAGACTTTCTCGCTGTCCATCCCGGTGGCCAACATGCTTTCCGAAATTTCCACCGATATTCTGGACAAGATCCCCTCTGCCATCATCACCTATCTGCTTGTGTTCCGCATTCCCAACAAGTTCCTTCTGAAACTGCCCTATGGCAACAAATACATCTGGGGCGCCAAGAAAGAAGAAGCGAAAACCGAGCAGGCGAAATAAGAAAACCGTCAGCCTTATGGGGCCGGCCCTGCGCTTTCTTTGGCAGGCCGGCCCCATCGGGCGGCAACAGGGTGTGAACTATGAATACTGAATTTATCGATTCCTTTCGCAGGCCCAAACTGCACGGCAATTTTATTATGGACCTGAACCCCTTTTCCAAGCTGAACCTGTGCGCGCTGATTGCCGCCTTTGCAGGGGTTATCGGTGGGGTGGCTTCCTCTGTGGTTGCCATTCTGCTTTACATCGCCATCACGGCCGCGGCCGGGTGCCTGAAAAAGTTTTGGGGCCTGTTTTGGAAAGTGGGCGCGCTTTTGTTCTTCTTTATTTTCATGATTCGCTCTGCCTTCTGGCCCGGCACCACGCTGCTGTTTGAGTGGTGGATTGTGCACTGGACCGTAGAGGGCATGGAGAACGGCCTGTGGTTTGCTTTGCTGGTAATTCAAATTTGCGGCGCAGTGATGCTGTTTTACAACATCACCCCCATGAAAGATTTGATGTATGCCATCGAGATGCTGGGTGTTTCTCATTCGGCCTCGTTCGTGGTGCTTTCTGCCATGCAGACCATCACAGACCTTGGCAAAACAGCCAACGTCATTATGGATTCCCAAAGCGCGCGCGGCATTGAAACCACCGGCAACCTGAAAACACGTTTCAAGGCCTTCATCCCGATTTTGGGGCCGCTTGTGCTGGGGGCCATTGGTTCCACGGAAGAAAAGACCATTGCCATGGAGACGCGCGCCTTTTCTTCCCATAAGCATACCACGCATATCTACGAGCTGCGCAAAACGCCGCTCTGGGAAAAAGCAGGGTGCATCCTGTTGGACATTGCCTTTGTGGCAGCCCTGGTGTGGAGGATCGCAGCATGAACAGCATCGTATTATCGAATATCACCTACCGTTACCCGCTTACCGATTTTGACGCCCTGCACAATGTCAACTTCTGCTTTGAAGAGGGGAAATTTTACGGCGTCATTGGGCCGAACGGCGCGGGCAAAACCACGCTTTGCAGCCTTGTGAAAGGGCTGATTCCCGGGTTTTTCCAGGGCGAGCTGACCGGCGAAGTGCAGATATTGGGCAAGCGTATGGAAGATTGGGACGAAAGCGAGCTTACCTCGCGCGTAGGCTATATCTTTCAAAACCCCTTCACACAAATCAGCGGCGTAAAAGACACCGTGTTTGAAGAAATTGCCATTGGCCTGGAAAACCTGCGCATGCCCAAGGAAGAGATTATTTCGCGCGTGGTAGACATTGTGCGCCTGATTGGCATTGAAGACCTGATTGAGCTGAACCCGAACGAGCTTTCCGGCGGGCAGCGCCAGCGCGTGGCCTTTGCCTCGATTCTGGCCATGAACTGCGATATTTACGTCATCGATGAACCCACGTCCCAGCTGGATCCGGATGGCACAGAAAAGGTGTTCCAAATTATTTCCGCGCTGAAAGAACAGAAAAAAACCGTCATTTTGGTAGAACACAAAATAGACCTGCTGGCGCAATATGCCGATGAGATTCTGGTGATAGAAAAGGGCTCTATTTTGAAAAGCGGGCCCACCGCCGAGGTGCTGGCAGACCTTTCCCTGCTGGAACACGAGGTGGCGCTGCCGCAAACCGTGCTGTTCGCGCGCGACATGGCGGCGGCGGGCAAGCCGCTGCGCGAGGCACCTATTACTTTAGAGCAGGCCCGAAGCCTTGTGCTGGAAAGGGGGCAGTGAACATTGGATTGCATCGAATTTAAAAACGCTTCGTTCCGTTACCCGAACGGCACGCTTGCCAATGAAGAGCTGAACCTGCGCATTGAGCAGGGCGAGCGCGTGGCCATTATTGGGCAAAACGGCGCGGGCAAAACCACGGCCGTCAAAATGATGAACGGCCTGCACAAGCCCACGCAGGGTGACGTAATTGTAAACGGAGTGAACACCAAAGAGCGCACCACGGCGCAAATTTCGCACATGGTGGGCTATGTGTTTCAAAACCCGGATGACCAAATCTTCAACACCACTGTGCGCGCAGAGCTGGAGTTCTGGCCCAAATATCAAAAGCTGCCGCAGGAGGATATGGATGCGCGCGTGGCGCGCGCAGTGGAGATGACAGGCATTCGCCAGTATATGGACCTGAACCCGTACGAGATTCCTTATTCCACCAAAAAATTCGTGTCCATCGCGGCCATTCTTGCAGTGCAGACGCCTTATCTTGTGCTGGACGAGCCCACTGCCGGGCAGGATATCCATGGCGTAAACTGCCTGGTGCACATCATGGACACCCTTCGCAGCGAGGGCAAAGGCGTCATTGTCATCACGCATGACATGGAATTTGTCGCCCGCAATTTCGAGCGCGTAATTGTAATGGCGCACAGGCATATCATTGCCGACGGGCCTGTGCACGAAGTGTTTCAGAATGACGAAGTGCTGCGTGCGGCGGCCATTCAAAAGCCGCAAATTGGCCAGCTTGCGGCCAGCCTGGGCCACCCGGATATTTTGTTTAGCGAAGACCTTGTGAAAGTGCTGCATTGAAAAAGACTTTGATAAGAAAGAAGCGTAGAGTTTATGAAACAACCGGATTTTTTGTCGTTGTTCCCCAGAAAAAAGCCCATTCTTGCCATGCTGCACCTGCGCGGGGAAAGCCGCCAGGAGAAATATGAGCACGCCCTGTTAGAGGCCGGGCAGCTGATTGGCGGCGGCGCAGACGCTGTGATTGTGGAAAATTACTTTGGCGATTACGAGGATATGGAAACTGTGCTGGAGGCATTTTCCCGGGAAAAAGTAGACTTTATCTACGGCGTAAACGCCCTGCACAACGACGCCCTGGGCTTTGAACTTGCCAAAAAGTACGGTGCAAGCTTCATTCAGCTGGATTCTGTTGCCGGGCATTTGACGCCGGAAGACGACGCTGTCTTTGGCGAATCCATTGCCAAATGGCGCGCAGGGTATGACGGCTTTGTCATTGGCGGTGTGCGCTTCAAATATCAGCCCTACCTCTCTGGCCGCACCCTGGAGGAAGATTTGCACATTGGCATGAGCCGCTGCGATGCCATTGCCGTCACCGGCGAGGGCACCGGCAAAAACACGCCCATGGATAAGGTGCGGGAATTCCGCCGCATTGTGGGCGATTTTCCCCTTGTGATTGCAGCCGGTATGACACCGGAAAGCTGTGCGGAGCATTTGGCCATAGGAGATGCCGCCATTGTGGGCAGCTATTTCAAGAAAGAGTATCTGGACGACGGATATGTAGACCCGGCGCATGTGCGCACCTTTATGCAGGCGGTGGAGCGCTGCCGCTGAGCATCCTCCCTTTTCCCAAAAACGCAAAAAACGGCAGGGGCCTTGCATCCCCTGCCGTTTTATTATCTATATCATCAGCCCTCCACGGGTTGTGCCGTGGTGCCGGCTGTTTTCTCTTGCAGCGTCACATTCAGGCTGAGCACCTGTTTATCACGCACGACCTGCACCTCAATGACATCGCCCACCTGGTGTTCATCCAGCACGGCCGTCACATCACTGGTGGTAGACACCGCTGTGCCATCCACGCTCACGAACAAATCGCCCACTTGCAGGCCCGCCTGCTCTGCGGCCGAGCCCGGGTCTACGCTTTGCACATAGACACCCAGCTGGGAAACGCCTGCCTGCATGGCTGTCTGCAAATCTGCAATGGCAATCACCTGAATGCCCATGGCCGGGCGCCCGCTGACATAGCCGTTTGCCATCAGCTGCTCTGCCACCTCCATGGCGGTGTTGATAGGCACGGCAAACCCGATGCCTTCTACATTATCACCGCCGGACTTTGCGTTCACAATGCCCACCAGTTCGCCCTTTTCGTTGAACAGGCCGCCGCCAGAGTTGCCCGGGCTTACGGCTGCCGAAGTTTGCAGAAGCGTCATGTTTTTGCCTTCCACCGTAACCTCGCGGTCCAGTGCCGAAATAATGCCGTCCGTCACAGTGCCGCCCAGCTCACCCAGCGGGTTGCCCACGGCCACGGCCGTCTCGCCCACCACAAGGCTGTCGGAATCGCCAATCACGGCGGGCGTCAGGCCGCTGGCCTCTATTTTCAGCACGGCAATGTCCGTTTTGTCATCGGTGCCCACAACGGTGGCATCGTATTCCTGCCCGTCGCTGGTGGTCACTTTGATGGAGCTTTGGCCCTCTATCACATGGTTATTGGTCAGAATATAGCCGTCTTCCGAGATAATCACGCCAGAACCCGCGCCCTCTGTGACATACTGTGCAAAAATGCCGTTGGTCTGCACAGAACTGGTGGTCACTTCCACCACGCTGGGCTTTACTTTTTCGGCAATTTGCGCAATGGTCAGCGCATCGCCGCTGGCAGCGGTTGTGCTGGCGCTGGTGCTGCCGTCGCTCTGCACGGCCTTATATACCACCGGCCCGGACGTGCTGCGCATCAGTGCAGCGCCCAGCACGCCGCCGCCAACGCCTGCCAGCGCGCACACCAGCACCAGTGCAACGGCCGCCAGCGTCTTTTTGGTGCCCGGGCGCTTTTTCTTCGGCTGCTGGTCTGACGGCTCGGGCCCGCCCATCGAGGGGGCGGGCGACGGTTGTGTATACTGCGGCTGTGCATAGCCGTTCGAATAATCATATTGCCAATTGTTATCCATAATCCATGCCTCCCTGGCAGATGAATCGGCCCGGCCCTCCGGCCGGCCCTGTTAACCTTTTGCTCTGGTATCATCATATCCAGCGAGTGTGAAAGAAATATCATAGCCAAGTGAAAAAAGCGTGAAAGCGGCGCGGGGGCGCTCAGGGCGCCGGCCGCATCTCTTTCAGAAGGCACACCGCTATGGGCGGCTGCCCGGCCTCGTGCCGGAACAGATGCACTGCCACCTTGCAGCCCTGCCCGCGCAGGGCACCCGCCCAGGCCAGCACCGCGTCGCGCTCGGCCGTGCCCTGCATGCCGCCGGAATACGCACACACGGTCAGCGCGCCGCCCGGCAAAAGGGCCCGCCATGCGGCATCCAATGCGGGCAGGCTGTGCTGCGGGGTGGTGAACACCGCGTGGCTGCCGCCCGGCAGATAGCCCAAATTAAACATCACCGCGCACGGCCGCCCCTCTTTTTCGAAAATATCTGCCAGCCCGGCATGGTCTGCCTTTATGGCCTGGCCAATTTGGGCAAGGCCCATCTTCTGCAGGCGCATGTTGGTGGCGTCTACTGCTTTCTGCTGAATATCCAGCGCCAGCACGCGCCCCTGCGGGCCCACCGCATGGCACAGAAACACCGTATCGTGCCCATTGCCCGCCGTGGCGTCCACGGCAAAGCCGCCCGGCACAAGATGGGCGCGCACAAAAGCGTGGGCACAGGCCACGGCGTTATCTGCCGCGGCGCGCACGCCGCGGCACAGCACCGGCCCGGCACCCTGAAACCCGCATTGGCGCAAAAACGCCTGTGCGGCGCCGTTTTCTGCGCGCGCCCAAAGCCCGCGCGGGCCTGCCCTGCACACACGGCGCAAAAGGAATGTGCCATAGCCCCGGCGGCGCCACTCCGGCACGATATAAAGCCTTTGCACCCACGCACCCTCCCGCAGGGCGGCGCCAATGGCAATGCCGTCCTTTTCCAGCACCAGCGCGTCAAAGCGGCCGGAAAGGCCGGCCGCACACAACAGCGGCCCGTCACCCGGCACCGCCTGCCGCACCTGCATCATCTGCCACCCCCTTTTGCCGCTTTGGCGGCCCGCCAAAACGGGCGCTGCCATTTTGAAAAAAGCCTGCGAAGGGCAGCAAGCCCCCGCAGGCCAGCCGGCACACCTGCGCCGGCGCACAATTTACTGCATGGTGCGCACAAAACCATACCGCTCTTTTAAAAAGCCCCGCTTTTCCAAAAAATCCTGGCTGGAGCCATCCACCTTCCGGCAGGATGCCGTAATGGCCGCACAGCCCGCGGCTTTCAGCTGCGTGGTAAGCGTCACTAAAAGCGCCGCGCCCACATTGCGGCGTCGGCGGTCTTCCCGCACAAAAAAATCCTGAATTACGCCCACCTTTTTGCCAAGCATCAGGCTGTCGCGCTGCTGTGCGTCTGCAAACCCCACCGCCTCGTCGCCTTCCCAGGCAATCAGCAAACGGCGGGTAGGGTCCTCCAAAGCCAGGGCATAATAGGCGTCAAACACCTCGCGCGGCGGCGCCGTGCGGCTGTAAAGGCAGACAAGGCCATACAGCGCATGGGCGTCCTCCAACCTTGCTTTTCGTGCCACCATACTGCCTCGCCTTCCTCTCTGTGCCGGCGGCAGCGGGGCTGCCGCACATGAAATATTTTTCCCGGCTGCGCCAGGGGGGTAAAAGCGCCCGGCTTAGAAAGCCGCCATGTGGCCGGTAAACCCGTAAATGGCCAGCGCCAGAATGCCAATGTACAAAAGCGTGATGGGCAGCCCGCGGAACATGGCGGGGATTTTTTCACTCTCCAGCCGCTTTTCGCCGCCCATCACCACCACAACAGCCAGCACATAGCCAATGCCGCTGCCCAGCGCAAAGCCAAGCGTCTGTGCAAAATTAAAATTTTGCACAGAGCTGATGAGCAATGTGCCCAAAAGACAGGTGTTGAACGTGGCCATGGGCAGCACCGCCACGGCGCGGCGGGCGCCGTCCACCCGGAAGATAACCACAGAAAACAGCAGCACCACAAAAAAGGCCACAGCCGCACAGCCAAGGAACACCAGCGGGCGAATATAGTCGCGGTATGGCAGCTGAGAAATCCACCCGCTGGCAAAATAGCCCAGCGGCGCGCTGATAAGCTGCACTGCGCACAAAAGCGAACCAAACATCACGGTGTCCACCGTGCCGTCGTCCACCAGTTTCACCACGCGCGAAACGCCCAGCGCGCGGGTAAACACGGCGTTTTGTGCAAACACAGCCACCACTGCATATACAAAGAACGAGGCCAGGGCCTGCAACACTTCTTCCATGTTCAGCCCTCCTCTACCCCAAGCTGGTGTTTGGCCGCCGTGACAAAGCCGCGCCACAGCGCCACAAGAACCGCCAGGAAAATGAAGCCGCCGCTGGGCAGCGTGGCAATGGGCAGAATAGGCTGCTGAAACACCACCACGCCATACAGCGTGCCCGCGCCAATCAGCTCACGCATCGCACCCACAATCAGCATCACCAGCACATAGCCAATGCTGGTAATGATGCCCTTGCGCAGGGCCGTGCCCACGCGCTCGCGCTGCGGGCGCTCGTACCGTTTCAAAATGATGGGGTCTGCCACCAAAAGCGGCAGGTACAGCCCCAGGGGTGCAATGTCGGTGGCGGGGAACAGCTGCCCCACACACCAGCGCACACCCACATAGATGAGCGCCGAGCTGAACGCATAGGTAAGCCCGCGAAAACGAAAATACGAAAACCGGCTCAGCATGGCTGCCAGAATGCGCGTGGGCGTAAGCAAAAGCAAAACGGCCACGCCCAGAATCACAGCGTTTTTCAGGCTGGTGGCCGCCACCACCAGGGGCGCCAGGCCAAGGCCCTGCATCACCACAGGGTTGTTCAGAAATACGCGGTCGCGCTTGATTTTTCTTCGCAGCTCTTCCGAGCGCCTGCGCTCTTCATTCGTCATCGCGCCACGCCCCCTTTCCTGTGCTGCCGTGAGGTAAACAGCTTGTCCAGAAAGCCGGTCAGGGCGTTCACGCCCAAAACAGCGAAACACACGCTGTTGTCATATGTGCCGAAATAGCGGAACATCATGGCCATAAAGCCCATCAGCAGCCCGTAGGCAAAGTGCGCCTTTGCCACCCGCGGGCGTGTGACAGGCTCGTTTACCAAAAACACGCCTGCAAACAGCAGTGTGCCGGTAAGCAGCTCATATTTCACAGACTGGTAGCGCATATACAGCTCCTGCCACGGCCAGGCAAGGCCCACGTCGCCAATGCGCGGGAAGAAAAACGCCACGCACACAATGGAGAGGAAGAAACCCGCCGGAATGGACACCGTAATATCGCGCCGCACCCACAAATACAGCGCGCAGGCAATAATCACCAGCACAGACGTTGTGCCAATGGCGCCCGCATAGTTGCCCAGCACCAAATCCAGCGCGCGAAGGTTGGGCGTGCCGCCCGCGCGCAGCGCCATGGCGGGCGATTCCACCAGCGTGGCGTTCTGCGTGCTGGCAATGGTAAGCTGTGTGAAGGGCGCCGGGTAGCGGAACACCTGCTGCGGCCAGCTTACCGCAACCACCGCATAGCCCAGCGCAGAGGGGTTGAAAGGATATTCGCCCCAGCCGCCGAACGCCTCTTTGCCCAGCACCACGCCCACGGCCACAGCCACAATCACAATATAATAGCTTACCGACGCAGGCAGCATCATGGTGGTGACAAGCGCCATGGGAATGCTGGAATTCTCGGCAGAATCGTGCGTGCGGCCGCGCATCCATGCTGTGAGGTGGTCGCACACCACAGCCGTGGCCACGGCCACACAGCACATCACAGCGGGCCGCCCGCCGTATAAATAACAGGCCACCACCAAAAGCGGCAGCATCATAAAGATGATGTCACGGTTTGCCTCGCGCGCGGGCGGCGCACTGGGCAGGCTGTAAGTACCGTTCATCGTGTCGCCTCTTTCCGGTCAGATTTTTGCCGCTTCACAGGCGGCGCGCAAAGCCTTCACCGCAGCGGCAGGGTCTGGCGCGCCAAACACGGCGCTGCCCGCCACCAGCGCGTTCGCGCCCGCGGCGGCGCACTGGGCGCCGGTGGCCTCCTGAATGCCGCCGTCCACTTCCAAAATCAGGCCCTGCTTGCCGCGCGCTTCGGCCGCGCTGTGCAAAAAGCGCAGCTTGTCCAGCGCCTGCGGCATAAACTTCTGGCCGCCAAAGCCGGGCTCTACACTCATCACCAGCACAAGGTCCAGCTCGTCCAAATACGGCAGCACCGCTTCGGGCGAAGTGGCCGGCTTGATGGAAAGCCCCGCCAGCACGCCCTGCGCGCGGATGGCGCGCAGCGTCTGGCGCACGTCGCTTTTTGCCTCCAGATGAAAGGTGATGGCGTTCGCCCCCGCCTTTGCAAACTGGGGAACATACTCCAGCGGGCGCTCAATCATCAAATGCACATCATAAAAAGCGTCCAGGTCTTTGGCAAGCCCCGCCAGCACAGGGATGCCCAACGAGATGTTCGGCACAAAAATGCCGTCCATCACGTCCACATGCAGCATGTCGGCCCCTGCCTGCACCACGCGCCGGCAGCTCTCGCCAAGCCTTGCAAAATCTGCCGACAAAATGGAAGGTGATATCCGTATCATACCTTGCGCCCCCGCTTCCCGTTGTTTCAAAGTTTCCGGCCGCCGTGCCATGCCGCGGCCAATATGGCCCACACCGCACACAGGGCACCGCAGGCCATTTTTGTATTGTACCGCATCTGCCCAAGAAAAGCAAACGCCTTAGCCCTCTTCCAGACTCTCTACCAGGGCGGCATCCACCTCTATGACGCTGCCGCTGCCATATTTCTGCACTTTCAGGTGCACAGTTTCGCCCAGCTTATGGCTCTGCACCACGGCGCTCAGGTCCGCCGCGGTTTCCATCACCTGGCCGTCCGCTTCCAGGATGATATCCCCCACCGTCACATCACTGCGCACAAGGTCGCTGTTGGCGGCAATTTCCGAGATGTAAAGCCCCTGTGCGGGCAAGCCATTGGGCGGGCCGTTCACGCCCGTGAGGGCGATGACGGTTACGCCAAGCACGCCGCGGTCCCGCACATAGCCGTATGCAATCAGGTTTTCCACCACAGGCTGCGCGGTGCGCGTGGGGATGGCAAAGCAGATGCCCTCAAAAAAGGCGCTGTTCATGCGGGCAGAGTTGATGCCCACCACCTGGCCAAAGCGGTTTACCAGCGCGCCGCCGGAGTTGCCGGGGTTGATGGCCGCATCCGTCTGAATCAGCGACATGGTGACGTCGCGGCCGCCAACAGTGACTGTAACCTCCCGGTCCAGCCCAGAGATGACCCCCTGGGTCACCGTCCCGTCAAATTGCCCGGCGGCATTGCCAATGGCCACAGCGCGCTCGCCCACGGCAAGGGCGCCGGAATCGCCGAATTCCGCGGGCACAAGGCCTTCCCCGGCCACTTTGATTACCGCAAGGTCTGTTTTTTCGTCCACGCCAATTATGCGCGCGTCCATCTCGGTGCCGTCGGCAAACAGCACATTGATGCCGGACGCCCCCTCCACCACATGGGCGTTGGTAATGATATACCCGTCTTGCGTCAGCACAACACCGCTGCCCATGGAAGAAGGCGCGAGGGAATCCTGCTCATAAATATGAACAGACACCACACTGGGCGCCACGCGCTGGGCAATTTCCGCCGTGGTGAGGCCGCCATCGGCCGTCTCTGGCAAATCGTCCAGCTGCATGGTCACAGGCTTTTCGCCGCCGGCGTCCGGCTGGCTGGCCGGCACCCCGGCGGCAAGCCGCCACACCAGGCCACCCAGGGCCACAATGGCCGCCAGGGCCAGGCACAGCAGCGTCACCGTCACGCTCAGCGCCCAGCGCGGCGTGTGCGTGTGGCGCGGCCGGGTGCCCTGTGCGCCGTGCACCGGCGCAGCCTCTTCACTGCCCGTCTGCCGGGTCTGCTCCTGCTCCATCTTCCAGCCCCCCTTTCAGCCTTTCCGGCCCTGTTTTCTCTTTTTCGCCCTTTTCTCGGCGCTTTTGCGGTTTCTGCCCCGCGGGAAGCGTGAACAGGAACTCTGTATACTCGCCCGCTTTGCTGTCGGCCCATATCTTCCCGCCGGACAAATTCACCAGCACCTTACAGATATGCAGGCCCAGCCCGGCGCCGGATGTGTTCAGCCCGCGGCTTTTGTCCTCTTTATAAAACCGGTCGAACACATGAGGCAGCGCCTCGGGCGCAATGCCCTCGCCCGTGTTGCGCACGGCCACGGTGACAGCGCCCTTGCTTTGCGTGACAGAAAAGCGGATTTCGCCGCCCACGCCGCAGAATTTGATAGCGTTATCCACCAGGTTGTACACCACCTGGTACACAAGGTCTTCATCGGCATACACCATCGTTTTGGAAGGCGCAAAGCCCGTAATTTGGATGCTGTTTGCCTCAATGCGCTGCTCGGCAGCGAACACCACGCCGGTGATGGTTTGCCAGATGTCATAGCTGTGGGCGTTCACTTTATATTCGCCCGCCTCCAGCTTTGTGATGTCCAGCATATTTTTGATAAGCCGCGTCAGGCGGCCCACTTCCTGCGAGACAATCTCCAGATAATGCTGGTGGTTCTCGGGCGGGATGGTTCCGTCCAGCATCCCGTCCACAAAGCCCTTCACAGTCGTCATGGGCGTGCGCAGCTCGTGCGCAATATTGCCCATAAAGCTGTAGCGCGAAGAATCGATTTTCTCCAAATTTTCCGCCATGCGGTTAAACGTGGCGGCCAGCTGCGCCACCTCATCGTCCCCCTCTACCGGCACCCGGGCGGCAAAATCGCCGTTGCCGAATTTCTGCGCCGCGTCCGAAATGCGGCGCAGTGGGGTTGTCATGTGCGAGGTAAGCACAATGGACAGCACGCTGGACACCAGCAGCATCAGCCCTGCCGACAGAATAAACATGGAAAACAGGTTTGCAATATATTCGTTCAGCCGCCGCGCATCTGAAGAGGCAAAGGCATAGCCGCTGGCGCCGTTTTCGCCAATGGGCTTGCAGGCCACATAGTGGCGTGTTCCAAACAGCCCGTCCAGGGTTCCAAGCTCGGTATAAGTGCCGCGGCTTGCCGCGCTGGCCAGCACGCGGGGCGAAATAGCCTGCCCCAGGTAGTTTTCCTCCTCGCCCTGGGTGCTGCACACCACAACCACGCCGTCTGCGTCCGTCAAAAAGATCTGGCCGCCGGACGCACGCGCCGTAATGAGAATCTCGCGCTTAATGGCCTCCACGGCCTCCTCGTCCCCCGGGGCGGCGCTGCCCCCTGCCTCCTGCAGGATGCGAATGGTGTTGTCTACAGTGGCCAGCAGGTTTTCATCGTTTTCCGTGCGGAAATAGCCCATGGCCAGGTACATCTGAATGAACCACATCAGCGCCACGCCGCACACCAGCAAGAACGCCGTGGAATAGAAATAGCGCGTGGTAATGCTTTTTCTCACCGGCCCGCGCCCCCTTCCCCGGCGCGCCGTGACGCCGGTTTTGCTTTGCTCAGTCTTTCACCTCAAATTTATAGCCCACGCCCCAAACGGTCTTCAGGCCCCATGCGTCCGAAGCGCCCTCCAGCTTTTCACGCAGGCGCTTCACATGTACGTCGATGGTGCGGGAATCGCCGTAATATTCAAACCCCCACACCTCGTCCAGCAGCTGGTCGCGCGTGAACACGCGGTTGGGGTGGCTGGCAAGGTAATACAGCAGCTCCAGCTCTTTGGGCGGGGCCTCTACCGTCTTGCCCTTCACTTTCAGCTCGTAGCGCGCCAGGTCCACCGAGAGGTTGTCGTATGTGATAAGCCCTTCGCGCGCCTGCTCTGCCGGCGCGCAGCGGCGCAGCACCGCCTTGATGCGCGCCACCACCTCTTTTGAATCAAACGGCTTTACCACATAGTCATCGGCGCCAAGTTCCAGCCCCAGCACCTTGTCAAACGTCTCGCCCTTTGCCGTAAGCATAATCACCGGCGTGTTGCCCTTTTCGCGTATTTTCCGGCACACTTCCCAGCCGTCCATTTTCGGCATCATCACGTCCAGCAGAACAAGGTTTGGCTTTTCGCGCTCGAACGCCTCGAACGCGGCCTCGCCGTCATATGCCTGCGTGACGGCATACCCCTCTTTTTCCAGATACAGCCGCAGCAGTTCACAGATATTCTTGTCGTCGTCCACAATCAGGATTTTTTCCCCTGCCATGCCGTCGCCTCCTTTTTTGCACGCCCCGCACACCCGGCGCAGGGCACAAAACACCATGTTATCAAAATACTTTTTCATTATACACGATAATTGTGTACAAAAAAAGTATTTCTGCCGTTTCGCACCGGAAACCGCAGTTGCGCGCGGGCCCCGCTTTGTTTATAATAAGAAAGAACATTACCGGAAAAGAGGAACAATGTTATGAAACTGGGCATTCTGGGGCTTCCCAACGTGGGCAAATCCACTTTGTTCAATGCCATCACCAACGCCGGGGCGGGGGCGGCAAATTACCCGTTCTGCACCATCGAACCCAATGTCGGCGTGGTGCCCGTGCCGGACGCACGGCTGGACAAGCTGGCCGAAATATGGCAGACCAACAAAAAAACGCCTGCCATTGTGGAATTTGTTGATATTGCCGGCCTTGTAAAAGGCGCCTCGAAAGGCGAGGGGCTTGGCAACAAGTTTTTGGGCAACATTCGCGAATGCGATGCCCTGGTGCATGTAGTGCGCTGTTTTGACGGCACAGATATTGTGCATGTGGAGGGCAGCGTAGACCCTGTGCGCGACATTGAGACCATTGACACCGAGCTGATTTTAAGCGATTTGGAAGTGGTGGAAAACCGCCTTGCCAAAATGGAGAAGGCCGGCAAAACAGGCGACAAAAAGGCCGCGGCGGCTGCCGCCTGGCTTGCCCCCCTGGCCCAGCACCTGGGCCAGGGCAAAAACGCCCGCACGTTTGCCTTTGACGAAGAGGATGACGAGCAGGCGGCCATGGTGCGCGAGATGGGCCTGCTGACCAAAAAGCCCATCATCTATGCCGCCAACATGAGCGAGGACGACCTTCTGGGCGGCATGCAGGAAAACCCGCACTATCAAACCGTGAAGCGGCTGGCCGAGGGCGAAGGGGCAAAGTGCATCCCCATCTGCGCCAAAACGGAAGAGGACATTGCCGATTATTCCCCCGAGGAAAAAAAGGCTTTTCTGGCAGAAATGGGCATTGAGGCCACCGGCCTCGACAACCTCATCCAGGCCAGTTACAGCCTGCTGGGGCTCATCAGCTTCCTGACGGATGGCAAAAAAGAGTGCCGCGCATGGACCATTCGCGCCGGCACCAAGGCCCCGCAGGCCGCAGGCAAAATCCATTCCGATTTCGAGCGCGGCTTCATCCGCGCGTCGGTGGTCGCCTATGACGATTTCGCTGCGTGCGGCTTCAGCATGGCCACCGTAAAGGCCAAGGGCCTGCAGCGCACCGAGGGCAAGGAATATGTGGTAAAAGACGGCGACATCATTGAATTTCTGTTCAATGTATAATTGCCCGCCGCCGGAACCCGAAAAGGAGCATTGATTGTATGGATATCATTGGCCTGATGGGCGCCATGGAGGATGAAATTGCCCCTCTGGCAGCCTGCATGGTGGCAAAAGAAAGCACCTCCCTTGGCGGCATCCGCTTTACCAGCGGCCTGCTGGGCGGCAAAAAGGTGGTGCTGTGCTGTGCCGGCATGGGCAAGGCACAGGCTGCGGCTGCTACACAGCTGCTGTGCACCCATTTTGGGGCCACGGCCATTGTGTTTTCCGGCATTGCCGGCAACATGACAGACAAAATTGGCGTGGGCGATGTGTGCCTGGGCGGTACGCTGGTTTACCACGACGGCGAGCCGCGCATGTTTGCCGAGACATACCCCCACCAGCAGGAATTTCACTCGGACGCGCGCCTGCTGGCCGCAGCCGCCTCAGCCTGCGAAGTGGCCGGGGTAAAACATATCGTAGGCAAAATTGCCACCGGAGACCGGTTTGTGGGCGACAAGGCCACCAAAGAGGCCATTGCCGCAAAATGCGCGCCCGATTGCGTGGAGATGGAGGGGGCGGCCGTGGCGCACATTGCAGCAAAGAACAACGTGCCGTTCGTCATTCTGCGCGCCATGAGCGACAACGCAGACGAAAGCGCATATGAAACGCTGGTGGTAAAACAGTTTGATGTGGGCGAATATTGCCGCACCGCCGCCAAAATCAGCGCCGCCCTCATTGCAGCACTGTAACCGCAAAAAACAAACGGCACAGCCCCGCGGGGCTGTGCCGTTTTCCATTTTCAGGCGCAAAGGCCCGCCATGCCGGCTATGGAATGTCAAACGCGTAGCGGCTGGCGACAATGAAGTTATCTGACACGGTTACCGGCCTGCCGTTTTCCAGCGTAAGGCACGAGCGCATCTCAAACAGCGGCTCGCCCTCCGGCACGCCAAGCAGGCGGGCGTTTTCGGCGTCTGCCCGCACCATCTCCAAATGGCAGGTGCTTGTGCCCACGGGGCACAGGCCCTTGCGCTGCAAAAGCGGGTACAGAGGGGCGTTTAAATTTTCCTTTTGCAAAAACGCATACGGCTCGTAGGGGTATATGGCGTTCTCTACCATCACGGGTTCTGCGTCCGCCGTAAGCAGGCGCTGCGTCTGCAGCACCCGCGCCCCGGCAGCAAGGCCAAACTGCTGCTGTTCCTCCGGCGTGGCTCTGCGCGCCGCGCAGGCCAGCAGCCGGTGCGCCGCGCGCATACCGCACTTGTCACAGGCGTCCTGAAAACTCAACACGTTCACAATTTTGCGGTGAAGCTTCGGCTTCGAGACAAACGTCCCCTTGCCCTGTTTGCGCACCAGGCAGCCCTGGCCGCACAGCTCGTCCACAGCCGTGCGCACCGTGCGGCGGCTTACCTGGTAGTGCTCCATCAGTTCCTGCTCGCTGGGCAGCCTGTCGCCTGCCTTCAGCTCGCCCGCTTCTATTTTCTGCTTGATTCCTTCCAAAATCTGCCTGTATAACGGAATGGTAGATTGCCGCAAACGGCCTGCGCTTTGTTCCATGTTCTCGTCCCTTTTCCCAACAGGCGGCAATTCTGCACACAAACAAGGCGGCCCTGCCGCCTTTGCCTGCTGGCCGCACTATTTTGGGGATATCATAGCATACCCTGTATTGCTTTTCAAGAAAGGCGCCTGGCATTGTCAGCTTTTTCATCCGTTTTGAGTTGTCTCTCCGGTTCTATTGGTAAGAGCGCACAAAACGTGCCGCAGATATTTGGTAAAATGCCTATTTCATTGCACATCGCTTGAAAAGAGGCATTTTGGCCTTTATACTTATAACGTAACATAACGTCCCGTATCATTCCGGCCGAGCAGCCGCCGGGGCGTATGAAACGGAAAGGAACGATGTGGTATGCAGGAATACCGTATTTCCCGGGAAGAGATGCTGCACTGGTGCAGCATCCCGAAAGAAGAGCTGGCGCACCACCCCGAGAGCAAAGTGCAGCATTTCATCATGAAAAAAGAGCGGCAGCAGGCCATGAATGTGGCCGCCGACATGATGTGTGAAGAACTTGTGCGCAACAATGCCGCGGGCAGGCCCACCAAGTGGGTGCTGGGCAGCGGCCCGGCAGACCATTACCCCCGTTTCATCGAGCGCGTGAACCGCGAGCGCATCAGCCTGAAAAACTTATATGTGTTCCAAATGGACGAATGCCTGGACTGGGAAGGGCGCAAATACCCCTTGGGCGTGCACAAAATGAGCTGCGAAGGCCGTATGCGCGCACAGTTTTACGACCAGATAGACCCCGAGCTGAATGTGCCGGAAAGCCAGCGCATCTGGCCCACACTGGAGGACCTGGACGGCCCGGACAGGCTGTGCGAGCAGCTGGGCGGCATTGACACCGTGTGGGCCGGCGTGGGCTACAAGGGCCTGGTGGCCAACAACGAAACCCCGCTGGACCCTTATCAGCGCGTGACGCTGGAGCAATACGCCAACTCGCGCACGCGCGTGGTGTACTGCACACCGGATAATATCATCCAGTACAGCGAGCGGGATTTTGGGGGCTGCTACGACCTGTGCAACCCCATGATGCTCACCATCGGCATGAAGGTGATGCTTTCGGCAAAGCGCGCCGTATATATGATTACCACCGGCTCGTGGAAAAAAACCGTGCTGCGCGTGGCCATGTTCAGCGAGCCCACGCTGGAATATCCGGTGACGCTGTTCCCCAAATATGTGCCGGACATCACGCTTTTGTGCGATGAATTCACGGCAGACCATCCGCTGAGCCACCCGAACAACCTTGTGTGCGAATGAAAGGAAGGCGCGTATGAAGCCTGTGGATGTGCTGGTGCTGAACAACATTGGCGGCGGGTTTGACATTCTGGTAAAGCGCCTGCCGAACCCGCATGAAACCATTATGATGAAGCAGATGCGCCTGACAGAAGACCTTGCCAAGGGCGGCAACGTGGCCGTGGCCCTTGCGCGCCTGGGTGTTTCATGCGCCATCATTGGCAAAATTGGGGACGACGAGGCCGGAAAGCGAGACCTTGGCTGGATGCAGGCCGCCGGGGTGGACACCGGCGAAGTGCTTGTAAGCCCGGACGTGGCCACCGGCCAGGGCATTGGCATCATTGCCGAAAACGGCGATAATATCCTCATCACGGGCGAGAGCTCCAGCGAAAAGCTCACCTGGGAAGAGGTGCAGGCCGCCATGCTGCGCCGCAGGGGCGCAGGGTATTTCATCACCGGCCTTGAAGTGCGCATGCCGCTGGTGCTGCGCGCCACCCAGCTGGCCAAACAGCTGGGCATGCGGGTGATGTTCAACCCCAGCCCTGTGCCGGAGGGCGGCCTGCCCGCCCCGCTGCACGATGTGGACGACTTTTTCGTAAACGAGGTGGAAGCCCAGCTGCTTTTGGGCCTGCCCGCCGCCGAAATAGACAACACCTTTGACCCGCGCGGCGTGTGCGAGGCGCTGCGCGCGCGTTACCAGCCCGCCCGCGTGTTCCTCACGCTGGGCGCCAAAGGCAGCTACTGCCTGGACGGGCGGCAATTCTTTTTTACGCCGCCCGTGCCCGTCACTGCAGTGGACAGCTGCGGCGCAGGCGACGGTTACCTTGCCGCCGTGGCAGCAAACCTGGTGTGGGGCAAGCCGCTGCCGCAGGCCTGCCGCTGGGCTGCGGGCTATTCCGCCTATGCCGTTACACAGCGCGAGTGCCTGCCCGGCTATGCCAGCCGGGCCACTGTGGAAGCATTTCTGGCCGCACATGGCGGCGCCTGAAGGCGTGTTTTGCCGCGGCCCCGGCCGCGCTTGCTTCACCTTTCTGATGCTTTGTCTCTATCCATGCTTCTTCATGCGGCAAGCTTTCTCTCCGTCTGACGCATGCCGGGGCACAGAAAAAGCCGCGCCCATTTTACAATGGGCGCGGCTTTTTTACAAAAGGCGTCACAAAAACTGGGCAAGCTGGCCTGCATAGGCATTTTCCGCATGCTGCAGGCGCTGGGCCAGCGCCACGGCGCCGGGGTTGGCGTTCTCGGCCTCCTTGATGGCCATCGTAAGGTCTGTCACGCCCATATGGTTGCCCTCTATCATCATTTGGGCCAGGTTGCGCGAAGAGGCATCGCGCATTGTTTTCATGGCAATACCCATCTGGGCGCTCATCTTTGCCATGGCGCTTTCGGGCTTTACCTCACAGCCGTCCGCCGCCAGCATCGCGCGGGCGCGGTTCGATATATCCTCGTGGGTGGCAAGCTGCTCGTGTATCTTCTTTTTCAGCTCGGCGTCCTTGGTAATGCCAATCAGCTTGTTCAGCGTGGTTTGGCACATCTGTGTGTTCTTCACCACAGCGCCCAGCAGTTTCTGCGTCTGGCTGTCCATATCGCGTCTCTCCTTCTCTGCGGTTTGGCTTGGCTTTGGCGCGCCAGGCGTCTGCGGCCTTTGCGCGCCGTGGTTAGTATGCGCAGGTGCAGCCTGAAAATACCTGTTCGCAGAGAATGGGACGGCGCTGCGTGTTTACGCCCTGCCGTACCTTTCGCACACAGTGCGGATGTGCCTTGCCAGCTTGGGCGTCAAAGCGGCCGCTTCACAGCGCCAGCGCCAGTTGCTGCCGCCTATGGTGCCCGGGGTGTTGATGCGCCCCGCTTGGCCAAGGCCCAGCCAATCAGCCATGGGCACCACAGCCAGCCGGGCCGGGCTTTGCAGCACCCCGCGCAGAAGGCCCGCGGTCTCGCCCTCTTCGGCAGAAAGGCCCAAATATGCCCGCGCGTGGCGCTTTTCCTTTGCGCGGGCGGTGCGCCACCAGTCCAGCAGGGTGGTGTTGTCGTGCGTGCCCGGGTATGCCACGCAGTTTTCAGTATAGTTGTGGGGCAAATGGTCGTTGCCAGGGCCCGCGCCGAAAGCAAACTGCAGCACCTTCATGCCGGGGAAGCCTGTCTCATTCCGCAGCGCGCGCACACTTTCAAATATCTCGCCCAAATCTTCCGCCACGATGTCGGCGCCCGGCACAGCGCGCAGCACCTCGCGCCACAGGCGCATGCCCGGCCCCTGCCGCCATTCGCCTTTCCGCGCGTTGGGCGCACCATAGGGGATGGCGTAATAGGTGTCAAACCCGCGGAAGTGGTCGATGCGCACAGCGTCGTACAATTCCAGCGCAAAACGCACGCGCTTGATCCACCACGCATACTGTGTATGTTCGTGCCGGGCCCAGTTATACAGCGGGTTGCCCCACAGCTGGCCGTCGGCCGAAAAATAATCTGGCGGGCAGCCCGCCACCTCTTTGGGCAGGCCCGCCTCGTCCAGCCAGAACAGCTCGCGCCCGGCCCAGACATCGGCAGAATCGGGCGAGACATAAATGGGGATATCCCCCAAAATGCGCACGCCCTTTTCATTCGCATAAGCTTTCAGCGCACGCCACTGGGCAAAAAACTCGTACTGGCAGAATTTCCAAAAGTGCACCTCGGTTTCGTGCCGGGCATACAGCTCTTGAATGGCGCCTGCCTCATGCATGCGCAGCGCCTCGGGCCACTGCTGGTAATGCCTGCCCCCCTCAAGGCCCTTTGCCGTCATGAACAGGGCATAGTCTTCCAGCCACCAGCCCTGTTCGTAACAAAAGTGATAGTAATCGTCCGGGTACCATTTGGAAAACCGTGCAAATGCCTTGCGCAGCACAGAAAAGTGCGTCTCGCGCACGGCGTCATAATCCACCGCAGCGGGCGTTTTTCCAAAGGGCAGGGCGGCATATTCTTCCCGCTTCAAAAGGCCCTTTTTGCGCAAAGGCTCAAAATCGATAAAATAAGGGCTGGCCGCAAAGGCCGAACAGCTTTGATACGGGCTGTTGCCAAACCCTGTGGGCGACAGCGGCAATATCTGCCACACGCGCTGGCCCGCGCGGGCCAGAAAATCTACAAAATCATAAGCACTCTTGCCCAGCGTGCCAATGCCAAACGGCCCCGGCAGGCTGGAAACCGGCATCAGAATGCCGCTCTCCCGCATAAAAGGTCCCTCCCGCCGCGCGCCGCCCGGGCAGCACGCCTTGCAATTATTTGCATTATAGTACAAAACCGGTGGTTTTGGTATACAAAAAATCGGCGCTTTATTTAGTGCTTTTGCCAAAAACGTATGATAAAATTGAAAAAAGACGACACGCGGCCGCCAGCGGCCCGAAAAGGAGGGCCTGCCATGGCCGGGACAAAAAAGCTGTACCATCAAGACGCATACCTGCGGGAATTCTGTGCCAAAGTGCTTTCCTGTACGCCCTGCCCGGACGGCCGCTTCGCCGTGGCGCTGGACGAAACGGCCTTTTACCCCGAGGGCGGCGGCCAGCCTGCCGACCACGGCGCACTGGGGCCCGCCCGCGTGGTGGACGTGCAGCTTCAGGGCGAAACCATTCTGCACTACACCACTGCGCCGCTGCACACGGGCGAGACGGTGCAGGGAAATATCGACTGGGCGCGCCGGTTCGACCATATGCAGCAGCACACGGGCGAGCACATCACCAGCGGCCTCATCAAAAGCCGCTTCGGCTTTGACAACCTGGGCTTTCATATGGGGCGCGAAAGCGTTGTGCTGGAATGTTCCGGCCAGCTGGATGCCGCCCAGCTGGAGGAGCTGGAGCTTGCCGTCAACGAGGTGATCTGCCGCGACGGTGAAGTGCGCGCCTGGTTCCCACGGCCGGATGAGCTGGCCGCGCTTACTTACCGCAGCAAAAAAGAGATAACGGGTGATGTGCGCATTGTGGACGCCGCCGGGGCGGACGTCTGCGCCTGCTGCGGCACGCATGTGGCGCGCGCAGGCGAAGTGCAGCTTGCCAAATTTATTGACATCACGCGCCACAAGGGCCACACGGTGATTGAGGCCCTGTTTGGGGAGCGCGCTTTGGCCGATTACCGCAAAAAGCATGCGGCGCTTATGCAGCTTAGCGCTTTTTATTCCGCCCCGCCGCTGGAGGTGCCGCAGCGCGCGCAGGCCGAGCGCACCGCATGGGAGCAAGGCGCCCTTGCCGCGGCGCGCGTGCAGCAGGCCCTGTTTGAGGCCGAGGCAAAGCTGTGCCCGCCCGGCAGGCCCGCCGTGCGCTTTTGCGAGGGCCTTTCACCGGACGGCGCGCGCCGCTATGCCTGCGCCCTGGCGGAAACCTGCCCTGCGGCGCTGGTGTTTGGCGGCAGCGAGGGCGCCTATGCCTGTGCCCTGGCCAGCCGCACGGCGGATATGCGCCCGCTGGGCACGGCGCTGGCCGCAGCGCTGTGCGGCAAGGGCGGCGGCAAGCCCGCGCTGTGGCAGGGGCGCGTTGCCTGTGCGCACAGCGATGCCGAGCGTGAAGCCGCGCGCATTTTCTCGGAGGCCAGGCTATGAGCCGGCTGCCTGCAAAAGGGCGCATTGCCCTGCTGGACTGGGTGAAAGCCGCGGCCATCGTGAACATGGTGTTATACCATGCGCTGTACGATGCGGCATTTCTGTTTGGGGCAAGCGGCGTGCAGGAATTCATGCGCTCTGCCTTTGCCCATTGGTGGGAGCGTGGCATCTGCGGCGCGTTCATTCTGGTGTCGGGCGCGCTGGCGCTGCACAGCCGCAGGCCCTACCGCCGGGCACTGGTGGTGTTCGGCGCCGGCATGCTTATCACCGCCGTGACGCTGGTGTTCACGCCGCAGTTTTCCATCTGGTTCGGCATCCTCCATTTTCTGGGGCTGGCGGGGCTTGTTACCGCGCTGGCCGCGCCCGTCCTGCGGCGTGTGCCGCCCTGGGCCGGCCTTGCCGTATGTGCGGCGCTGTTCTGGCTGACGCACACCATCCCCTATGGGCACTGGCCCTGGGGCACGCCGCTGCCGCAGGCGCTGTATGACGCAAAGTTCTTTCTGTTTCTGGGGTTTTGGCCCATGAACAGCGGCCTTACCTCCAGCGATTATTTCCCGCTGATGCCCTGGCTGTTTTTGTTCTGGGCAGGGCTATTTGCCCGGCGTTCCGCCAGCGGCACGCCCCTTGCAGCGGCATGCGCCCGCGTGCCGCGCGGCCGGGCCGCAGAATGGCTGGCACGCCACGCCCTTGTCATTTATGTGCTGCATCAGCCCCTTGCGGCGGCGCTTGTTTGGTCTATTCTGCGCTTTGCTTGAAAGGGCACGGAAAACCTGTTAAAATGAAAGTGTTAACGTACAAACGGCCGCCGGGCGCGCAAAAAGGCCAAAGGGCCGGCGCGGCTGCGCGGGGAATGTGAGGCGAGACGGTTTGAAGCTGGAAAAGGGTACGGTGCGCACGCTTGCGTTTGTTCTGTTCGGCGCCATTCTGTTCTACTGGGCGCTGGACCATTGGGAGTTGCTGTGGAATGCGGTGCGCCTGTGCGCCAGGCTGACGTTTCCGTTCTTTCTGGGCTTTTGCATTGCCTTTGTGCTGAATGTGCCCATGCGGGCGCTGGAAAAAAAATTCTGGCCAGAAACCGATAAAAAAGCACTGAACGCCCTGCGCCGGCCCATGTGTATTCTGGTTTCGCTGGTGCTTATTCTGGCCATTCTCACCGCAGTGGTGATGCTGGTGGTGCCCGAGCTGGTGAATGCATTTGGCGTGCTGGCAGACCAGATTCCCGTTTTTCTGAAAAATGCGCAGGCCTGGCTTCTGGCCAATGGGGACGCCTTCCCCGCTTTACAAGATTGGCTGTCTGCCGCGCAAATCGACTGGAACAGCATTGGCCAAACCCTGCTTGGCTATGTAACCACCGGCGCGGGCAACCTGCTGGGCGGCACGGTGCATGTGGTAACCGGCATTGCCGGCGGCGCCACCAACACCATCATCGCTTTCATTTTTGCTTTGTATATCCTGCTTGGAAAAGAAAAGTTCAAACACCAGCTTATTGTGCTGGGGCAGGCATTTTTGCCGCAGCGCGCCTGCAACGCGCTGGCCCATGTGGGCAAGGTGGCGGCGCGCACATTTGCCAAATTTGTGTCGGGGCAGTGTATCGAGGCCTGTATTTTGGGCACGCTGTGTTGGCTTGGCATGCTGCTGTTCCGCTTTCCCTATGCGCCCATGGTGGGCGCGCTGGTGGGCATCTCGGCGCTGGTGCCCATTGTGGGCGCGCTGGTGGGCACCGTGGTGGGGGCCTTTATGATTATGATGGTAGACCCCATTTTGGCCGTATGGTTTGTGGTGTTCCTGCTGGTGCTGCAGCAAATTGAGGGCAACCTCATTTACCCGCGTGTGGTGGGCTCTTCGGTGGGGCTGCCGCCGGTATGGGTGCTGGTGGCCGTCACTGTGGGCGGCAGCCTGTACGGTGTTGCGGGCATGCTGTTTGGCGTGCCCACGGCCAGCGTGGCCTACACGCTGGTAAAAGAGGCCGCTGCCCGGCGCCTGGCCGCAAAGGCGGCGGGCAATGCGCCCGCAGGCGGCACTTTGCCGCAAAGCGCACAGCCCGGCGCGCCCGGTGCCAAAGAGGAAAAGCCCGTGCCTCAGCCTGCCGCAAAACGTGCGCGGCAGCCGAAGAAGAGCGGCACCGGGCCGCAGGAAGGCCGGTGAGCCTTGCGCCACGGCCGGAAAGGAATTTTCATGAGTTTATTGTCAGATGCGAAAAGCATGCTGAAAAAAGACCCCGCGGCCCGCAGCCTTGCGGAAGTGATGCTTTTGTACCCGGGGTTCCACGCGCTTATTTTTTACCGCATCTCTCACTGGCTGTTCGGCCACCGGCGCTTTTTTCTGGCGCGCACCGTCAGCCAGTGGGGCCGGGGCTTTACCGGCATTGAGATCCATCCCGGCGCCACCATAGGCGACGGGCTTTTCATCGACCACGGCGCGGGCGTTGTGGTGGGCGAAACGGCCGAAATTGGCAACAATGTCACAATTTACCACGGCGTTACGCTGGGCGGCACGGGCAAGGACGAGGGCAAACGCCACCCCACGGTGTGCGACAATGTGCTGATTGGCACGGGCTGCAAAGTGCTGGGGCCCATCACCATTGGGGAAAACAGCCGCATCGGCGCCAACAGCGTGGTGCTTACCGATATTCCCGCCAACGCCACTGCCATCGGCATCCCCGCCAGCGTAGTGCGCATCAACGGCAACAAAGTGGTGCACGAAAGCGAAGTGCTGAATCAGCGCGATTACCCGGACGTGGTGCATGCCGAACTTGCTGCCCTGAAGCAGCGCCTGGATGCACTGGAACAAAGGGATACGGAATAAACGCCATACCAAAAGCCATGGGCGCGCCTACAGGGCGCGCCCATGGCTTTTCTGTTCTCTTTCTTTTCTGCAAAAGCCCCGGCCAGACGCCAGGGCGGCCCCTATCGCTCGCAGAGATGCTCCAGCGCCTTTTCCAGAATGTCTTTCACATGGGCATCATTCAGGGAATAATACACATTTTTGCCCTCTTTGCGCGAGCGAATCAGTTTTGCCGTGCGCAGCGCGCGCAGCTGATGCGACACGGCGCTGGTGGTCATGTTCAGCAGGGCGGCTAAATCGCCCACGCACAGCTCGTCCTGCTCCAGCGCCCAAAGAAGCTGAATGCGCGTGCCATCGCCCATCACTTTGAAAAAATCGGATAAATCGTACAGCACAGACGTATCCGGCATGCTGGGGCGCACAGCTTCCAGCCTCTGCTGCTGCCCGCTGGCACGTTTTTCCTTGTTTTCCATATGCTTCGGCGCCCCCGTTTCGCTGTTCGTTCAAGTAAAAAATGGCGCGGCCCTGTTGCCGCCGCACCCAAAACAGCACGTTTTTTCTTAGTATAATCTTTTTTTGCGGGAAATGCAAAATTTTTTCTGAAATATATTGACATTTGAGCAAATATTCAATTATAATGGCAGCAGAACGAACCGCGGCCTGCCCGTGGTTAACCGATGGAGGGAACTGAGATGAAAAAGACATTCAAGCTGGACGAAATTGATTGCGCGAACTGCGCGCTGAAGCTGGAAGAGGCCCTGCGCAAAGTGGACGGTGTGCAGGACGTAAAAGTAAACTTTCTTTCCCAAAAGCTGACGCTGGCCGCCGCGGACGATGCCTTTGACAGCGTGCTGAAGCAGGTGGTGAAAACCGCCCGCAAGGTAGAGCCAGACTGCGAAATCATCCTGTAAAACGGGCGCGCAGGGCTGTGCGGCGGCCAGTTTGCCGCCCGCGCCTGCGGCCGCATCTTATCAGAAGGAAAGGGGCTTTTTTCCATGAGCAAAAAGCAGAAGAAAGGCCTTGTGCGCATTGGCGCAGGCGCCGTTCTGCTGGTGGCCGCATACCTGCTGCCGGTGGAGGGCTGGGCCTCGCTGGTGGCATTCCTTGTGCCGTACGCTGTGGTTGGCTGGGACGTGCTGTGGAAAGCTGTGCGCAACATTCTGCACGGGCAGGTGTTTGACGAAAACTTTTTAATGGCCCTGGCCACCATAGGTGCCTTTGCCACAGGCGAATATTCCGAGGGCGTGGCCGTGATGCTGTTCTACCAGGTGGGCGAATGGTTCCAGCGCTATGCCGTGGGGCGCTCGCGCCGGTCTATCGCGGCGCTGATGGATATCCGGCCGGACCACGCCAACCTTGTGGGCCCGGACGGCACCGCCCGGCAGGTGGACCCGGATGAAGTTCAAGTGGGAGATGTCATTCTGGTGAAGCCGGGCGAACGCGTGCCGCTGGACGGCACTGTGCTGGAGGGCAACAGCATGCTGGACACGGCGGCCCTCACCGGTGAAAGCGTGCCGCGCCGCACGGCGGAAGGCGACACCGTCATCAGCGGCTGCATCAACGGCAGCGGGCTGCTGCGCGTGCGTGTGGAGAAGCCGTACGGGGAATCTACGGTGGCCAAAATACTGGACCTTGTGGAAAACGCCGGTGAGAAAAAGGCCAAAGCGGAAAACTTCATTACAAAATTTGCCCGCTGGTATACCCCCGCCGTGGTGATTGCCGCGCTGGCATTGGCCGTATTGCCCCCGATGGTGCTGGGTGGCGGCTGGGCCGATTGGGTGCGCCGCGCGCTGATTTTCCTTGTCATCAGCTGCCCGTGTGCGCTGGTCATCAGTGTGCCGCTCTCGTTCTTTGGGGGAATTGGCGGCGCCTCGAAGCGCGGCATTCTGGTGAAGGGCGGCGCTTATATGGAGGTGCTGGCCAACGCCCGCACGGTGGTGTTTGACAAAACGGGCACGCTGACGAAGGGTGTGTTCAGCGTGACGGCCGTGCACCCGCACGAAATTGACAAAACCCATCTTGTGGAGTTGGCCGCGCTGGCCGAAAGCTATTCCACGCACCCCATTGCCGTCTCGCTGCGCGCGGCATACGGCAAAACGCCGGACGCCGCCCGTGTGGCCGGCTATGAAGAGCTTTCCGGCCGGGGTGTGCGCGCCAGGGTGGACGGCCACACCGTATGCGTGGGCAACGGCAGGCTGATGGACGAAGCCGGGGCCCAATGGCATGAATGCCATTTGACAGGCACGGTGGCGCATGTGGCGGTGGACGGCAGCTATGCCGGGCACATCGTCATTTCCGACGAAGTGAAGCCGGACGCCGCAGCGGCCATTGCCGCACTGAAAGAAGCGGGCGTGAAAAAAACGGTGATGCTGACGGGCGACGCCAGGGAAGTAGGCGAGGCTGTGGCAAAACAGCTTGGCATAGACGAAGCTTACACCCAGCTGCTTCCGGCCGATAAGGTAGAGCACATGGAGCGTTTGCTGGCCCGGCAGCCGAAAGGTGAGGCACTGGCCTTTGTGGGCGACGGCGTGAACGATGCCCCGGTGCTGGCCCGCGCCGATGTGGGCATTGCCATGGGCGGCATTGGCTCGGACGCGGCCATTGAGGCAGCGGACGTCGTGCTGATGGACGACAAGCCCTCCAAGCTGGCCGAGGCCGTGCGCATCTCGCGGCGCACACTGCGCATTGTGCATCAGAACATTGCGTTCGCGCTGGTGGTAAAAGCGCTGGTGCTGGCGCTGGGCGCGCTGGGCATGGCCACCATGTGGGAGGCCGTGTTTGCCGATGTGGGCGTGATGGTGCTTGCCATTTTGAACGCCATGCGCGCGCTGAAAGCGCCGCAGGAGCCATGAGCCTCGGCATGACAGAACCATAAAAAGGGGCGGCCTGTGGGTTTCACAGGCCGCCCCTTTTTGCTGTTTTTTGCAACCGCGCCCTGGCTGCCCCCTGCGCAGGGCACGCTGAAAACGCCCGCGCCCCGCACGGCGGTTAGCCCAGCATGGGCTTTAAAAGGAAGAAATAAACCAGCACGATGGCGCCCAGCACAATGCGGTACCAGCCGAACACTTTGAAATCGTGCCGCTTCACATAGTTCATCAGAAAACGAATGGACAGCATGCTTACCACAAAGGCCGTCAGCATGCCCACGCCCAGCACGGCCAGTTCGGCCGCCGAGAATGAAAAACCAAATTTCAACAGCTTGATAAGGCTGGCACCCGCCATGACGGGGATGGCAAGAAAGAACGTGAATTCCGCCGCCAGCGTGCGTGAACAGCCCAGCAGAATGCCCCCCAGAATGGTGGCGCCGGAGCGGGATGTGCCCGGCACCAGGCTAAGCACCTGAAACAGGCCAATGCCAAACGCCGTGGCCCAGCTGAGGCTTTCCACCGTGGCCATTTTCACCCGGCGCGGGCTCGATTCCACCACAATGAACAGCACGCCGTACAAAATAAGCATGGCGGCCACCACGGGCGGGTTATGCAGGTGTTCGGTCATCCAGTCGTCCAGCGGAAGGCCAACCAGCATGGCGGGCAAAACCGCCACCAGCACCTTGAACCACATCAGCCACACATCCTGCCTGCAATAGCGGCGCACAAGGTAATGGCCCGCCCCCTCGCCGTTATGGCGCACGGCCCTGCGGTTGCAGAAGGGCCACAGCTTGCCCCAGAACAGCACCACCACCGCCAGAATGGCCCCAAACTGGATAACCACATCGAACATCTCTTTAAATGCGTCCGACATGCCCAGCGAAATAAACTCATCCACCAGAATCAGATGGCCTGTGCTGGAAATGGGCAGCCATTCCGTAATGCCCTCTACAATGCCCAAAATGGCCGCTTTCAACAAATCTAGCATAATGAAAAAACCTCCGTTTTGGCGGCCGGGCAAAGGTGCGCTTTGGGCCCCGTACGGGGCCCGCCATTTGCCCGGCCAATGCTGTCAATCACGCAGAAGCACGCCCACCGGGCAATGGTCCGAGCCCAGCACATCCGAATAGATCATGGCGTCCTCCAGCTGCGGCACAAGCCGGTTGGAAATGACAAAATAGTCAATGCGCCAGCCGGCATTGGTGTCGCGCGCACGGCGGAAATAGCTCCACCAAGTATATGCGCCCGTTTTGTCCGGATATTTCTGGCGGAAGGTGTCGGCAAAGCCGCTTTCCAGAAGCTGGGTAAACTTGCCGCGCTCTTCATCGGAAAAGCCGGCCGACCCCCGGTTCGGCCCGGGGTTTTTCAAATCGATGGGCTGGTGTGCCACGTTCAAATCGCCGCAGTACACCACGGGTTTTTTGGCATCCAGCCCAAGCAGGTATTCGCGCAGCGCGTCTTCCCACTGCATGCGGTATGCAATGCGGCGCAGGCCGTCCTGACTGTTGGGCGTGTAGACGTTTACCAGGTAAAAGTTTTCAAATTCCAGCGTGATGGCTCTGCCTTCATGGCTGTGCTCTTCCGCACCGATGCCGTAGCAGACGGCCAGCGGGGCGCGCCTTGTAAACACCGCCGTGCCGGAATAACCCTTCTTTTCCGCCGAATACCAGTATTGCTCATAGCCGGGCGCGTCAAACTGCGCCTGCCCGGGCTGCATTTTTGTCTCTTGAATACAGAATACGTCTGCATCCAGCTTGCGGAATGTCTCTTCAAAACCCTTGTTCAGCACGGCGCGAAAGCCATTTACATTCCAGGAGATAAGCTTCACTGTCCTTGCCACCTTTCCTGTCGTTCTGCGGCACATTGCGCACAGCATTTTTGCCTGTGCCATAAAAAGCCCCGCCATGCGGCCCAAAGCCTGGCTTGCGGGGCCGCTTTCAGGCCTTGGCACCGCATTGGGGCCTGCCCTGCCGCCGCAAGGCGGGCGCACTTGTTTCAAAAAGCCTTGGCCTTTTGGGCCCGCCGGGCGCGGAAACATTATACCATAAAACCAGGCGGGAAAAAAGCCGCAGGCGGCATGCCATTTGTAACTCTTTTGCAAACAGATTTTCGCAGGTCTGATACAAATTGTTCGCAGAATGTTCAAACATTCATTGTATGATACGTCATGTGCTGTGAGAGGGATTTGAACGCAGCACACCATTGGAGAAAAAGGAGTGTATTCAGATTATGAAAAAGATGTTAGCCGTTCTGGTGGCTGCCTGTGTTCTGGCGCTGGGCCTTGTTGCCTGCAGCTCTACTACAAGCAGCAGCACGCCTGCTTCCACGTCTTCCAGCGTGGCCAGCACCAGCGAACCTGCTTCCACCTCTACCAGTGAGCCCGCTTCCACCTCTACCAGCGAGCCCGCTTCTGCTTCCACCAGCGAGTCTGCTTCCACATCTGAGTCTGGCAGCAGCTCTCTGTCTGCTTCCACAGCCGAGTAAGCAGCAACACCGGCAAACAGCCAAAGCCCGCAGGGCACGCCAAATTCGGCGCGCCCTGCGGGCTTTTCATTTTGAGCCCCGGCCCTGCCCCAAAAAGGCAGGCGGCAGTGAAAAGCAGGTTTTGCCTTTCCGCTGTGCGCCAGGGTTCAGCCAAGGGCCACATCCATCACCATCATAATAACAAAGCCAGCCAGCACGCCCCATGTGCCGGTGTGAGAATGCTCGCCCAAATTTGCCTCGGGAATCAGCTCTTCCACCACCACATAAATCATGGCGCCCGCCGCAAAGCTTAAAAACCAGGGCATCAGCGGCTGCACACCACCTGCCACCAGCACGGCCAAAATGCCGCCCACAGGCTCTACAATGCCAGAGAGTGCGCCGTATGCAAAGCTGCGCGTGCGGGAAAGGCCCTCTCTTCGCAGCGGCAGGCTGATGGCCGCCCCCTCGGGGAAATTTTGCAGGCCGATGCCAAGCGCCAGCGCAAGGGCCGAGGCCATTGTCACTGCTCCGCCGGGCACACTTTCCGCCGAGGCTGCCAGGGCGCATGTAAGGCCCACGGCCATACCCTCTGGAATATTATGCAGCGTCACAGCCAGCACCAGCAGCGTGGTGCGCTTCAGCGGTGTGTGCGGTCCCTCCGGCTCTCTGGCGCCGGGGTGCAGGTGCGGCATCACCGCATCCAGCACCAGCAGAAACGCCGCGCCCAGCAAAAAGCCGCCCGCCGCGGGCACCCAGCCGGGCAGGCCGCCGGCCTCTTCCGCCATTTCAATGGCCGGAATCAGAAGGCTCCATACACTGGCCGCCACCATCACCCCGGCGGCAAAGCCCAGAAATACCCGCTGAAAAGCGTGGCTGACCTCTTTGCGGAAAAAGAACACCACGCTGGCACCGGCCGCCGTCATCAAAAAGGTAAACCCTGTGCCCAGGGCCGTCATACTCAATGCATTCATGTTATCTCTCCTCTTGCCCGGCAAACGCCCGGCGCATGGGGCCGGCAGATGCCCGGCGCCCGCAGGCGGCTGCCTGCAGCCCTCTGCTGTTATCATATCACATCTGCACGGTGCGTGTGAATCCTGCGCAAAAAAAGAAAAGCCGGGGGCACGCTGTGCCCCCGGAAAACGGTATCAGGCCGCTTTTTCGTCATTCAAAATGCGCATGAACTCTTCGCCGGTGATGGTTTCTTTTTCCAGCAGGTACCGGGCCAGCTCGTGCAGTTTATCCATATTTTCTTTCAAAATCCCCACGGCCTTTTCGTGCGCTTTGCGAATGATGGCCGTCACCTCTTTGTCCACCTCGGCGGCCGTCTGTTCGCTGCAGGCCAGCGAGGCATCGCCGCCCAGGTATTTGTTGTTCACCGTCTCAAGCGCGGTCATGTCAAATTTCTCGCTCATGCCAAGGCGTGTCACCATGCTGCGCGCCAGCTTGGTGGCCTGCTCGATATCGTTGGACGCGCCGGAGGTGACGCTGCCGAAAATAAGCTCTTCGGCGCTGCGCCCGCCGGTGAGGGTGGCAATTTTGGCCAGCGCCTCTTCCTTGGAAAGCAGCACCTGGTCTGTCTCCGGCGTCTGCATGGTATAGCCCAGCGCGCCGGAAGTGCGCGGCACGATGGTGATTTTGGTGACAGGCGCCGAATTGCTCTGTTTGGCCGCCACCAGGGCGTGGCCCACCTCGTGATACGCCACAATTTCTTTTTCATGCGGCGTGAGGATGGCGTTTTTCCGCTCGTAACCGGCCAGCACCACATCCACCGATTCGGTCAGGTCTTCCTGCGTAACAATGCGGCGGCTGTGCTTTACCGCGCGCAGCGCCGCCTCGTTGATCAGGTTGGCAAGGTCTGCGCCGGAAGAGCCCGCCGTGGCGCGCGCCACGGCAAGAAAATCCACGTTATCCGCCATCATCACGTTTTTGGCGTGCACCTTCAAAATGGCCTCGCGGCCCTTCAAATCCGGCAGTTCCACCGGGATGCGCCTGTCAAAGCGGCCCGGGCGCAGCAGCGCCGCGTCCAGCGTTTCGGGGCGGTTTGTGGCCGCCAGAATGATGATGCCCGTGGTGCCGTCAAAGCCGTCCATCTCGCTCAAAAGCTGGTTCAGCGTCTGCTCCCGCTCATCGTTGCCGCCAATGCCCGCGCCATCGCGTTTTTTGCCAATGGTGTCGATCTCGTCAATAAACACAATGCACGGGGCCTTTTCCTTGGCCTGCTTAAACAAATCGCGCACGCGCGCGGCGCCCTGCCCCACAAACATCTCCACAAACTCGCTGCCCGCAATGGAGAAAAACGGCACGCCGGCCTCGCCCGCCACCGCCTTTGCAAGCAGCGTTTTGCCTGTGCCCGGCGGGCCCACCAGCAGGGCGCCCTTGGGCATGGTTGCGCCAATGCTGTTATATTTGGCGGGCGAGTGCAGGAAATCCACAATCTCGCTCAGGGCTTCCTTGGCCTCGTCCTGCCCGGCCACGTCTGCAAAGCGCTTGCCCGTCTGGTTTTCCACATACAGTTTGGCGCTCGACTTGCCCATGCCGAACATTCCGCCGCCTCTTTTTTGCAGATAGCGCATCATCCAAACCATGGGCAGCATCAAAATCAGCGTGGGCAGCACCCAGCTAACCAGAAAATCCATCAGGAAACCATTTTCCTGCGGGGTTACTTTTGTGAATTTGATGTCTTCATTTGCGCTCAGCCTGTCCACCAGTTCGGCATCCGGAAAAGCGCCGGTGGAGTAATAGGACACCTGCCCCGTGGAATCTTTGGCGCTGAAGATGATCTCTTGCCCATTTTCATCAATTTGGACGGTGTCTACTGTCACGCCCTCCACTTCGCCGTCCACCATGCGCAAAAAGGTGCCGTAATCCACCTCGGTGATATTGGCGCCATGCAGCATTGGCATTACAAAGGCGTTCAAAAGCATCATAATCAGCAGCGCAATGGCCGCGTATAGAAAGAAATTGCGCCGGTTCTGGTTCGGCGTCTGCGGGCCAAGGCCCGGTTGGTCGTTCATTTGCATATCTCCTTCCGGCGGCCCCTGCCGCCTTCTTAACACAAGGATACGGTAAAATTATGAAGGTTTCTGCCACGCTGTGTGAAAACACGGTGAAAGGCACCGTGCCGCCCGGCACAGCCTTAGAACACCCACTCTCCCCGGGCAAACAGCGGCACGGTGCGGCCGTCTTTCGTTTGCCCTGTAATGGTGGTGTCGGCCGCGCCAATCATCACGTCCTCATGCACCAGTGAATCGTTCACGCCAAGGGCCAGAAGCTGTTCCTTGCTCATGGCGTTGCCGCCCTTCACCGTGCCGGGGTACCCGGCGCCGAAAGCAATGTGGCAGGCGGCGTTTTCGTCAAACAGCGTGCTGTAGAACAAAATGCCGCTTTGGTTGATGGGGCTGGAGGCAGGCACCAGCGCAACCTCGCCAATGCGGCGCGCACCCTCGTCTGTATCCAGCAGATGGCCCAACAGCGCCTCGTTCTTTTCTGCGTGATATTCCACCACGCGGCCGTGCTCAAAGCGCACCCAGAAGCCGTCAATAATTTCGCCGTTGTACACATAGGGCTTTGTGCCGTGCACGATGCCGTCCACCTTGTCTTTGTGGGGGGCGGTGAACACCTCTTCTGTGGGGATATTGGGCAAAAACTCGTAGCCCTGGGGCGTGCGGCCGCCCGCGGCCTCCCAGGTGTGGTTCTCGGCCAGGCCCACGGTGAGGTTTGTGCCGTTGGCGCTTTCAAAGTGAACGCTTTCCAACTGCAGCTCGTTCAGGCGGTTGCGGCGCGCCTCCAGCTTTGCCAGATGTTCACGCCAGGCGGCGGTGACGTCGGTGCCCTCCTGGACGCGGCACACCTGAAAAATGGCCTGCCACAGCTTTTCCTCTGCGTTTTCATCGCCGGGGAACACCTTTTTGGCCCAGGCCGGGCCGGGGATGGCCACGATGCTCCACTGCACCTTATCCTTCATGGTGTAATCGCGCCAGGCGGCCAGCGCCTCGCGGCGCGCCTTGTTGGCGCGTGCAATCTTCTGTGCGTCCAGCCCCTTGAACACCTCCGGGTCGGAATCGTGGATGTTCAGAATGCAGGCGCCGCCCTCGCTCTCGGCATAGTCCAGATAGCTGCGCAGTATATAGGGCTTCACGTCTTCCAGCGTCTCCACACTTGCATTTTCCATCCGGATGCGGGCAATCTGCTCGTCCGTATACTTCATCACCACATCGCGCGCGCCGGCCTCAAAGGCAGCTTGGGCGCACAGGCGGGCAAAGGGGGCGCTCTCTACCGAGCAGGAAATCAGCATTGTCTGCCCCTTCTGGGGGTTCACGCCCACCTTAACGGCAAATTCGGCATATTGCTTCAGCAGGTCTTCTCTCATGGTGTTGTTCTCCTTTTTCTGCCGCGCACGGCGGCGCGGTTTGCATGATATTGCGCCCTTTGTTACAAGCTTTTCTCAAGGCGCGTGAAAAATTCCACCGTTTTCGCAACTTCTGCCACCGGGATGCGCTCGTCATCGTTGTGAATAAGCCCGCGCTGCTGCGCGGAAAGATGCATGGCGCTGAACTTGTATACATCCTCACAGAAGCCGGCATAGTGGCGGCTGTCGGAACAGGCAATCATCAAATAGGGCGAGACAAGGCAGCCCTGCCAGGTGTGGGCCACCGCTTTTGCCAGCTTGTTCCAATGCTCGCCCTCAGTGGACGCATAGGGGCTTGCCTGCTGGGCATCGCGCACCGTGACGGTGACGTTTTCGCCGCCAGCCACCTGCTGCATATACGCCTGCACGCTGTCGGGCGTATCCGCATTGATCAGGCGCACATTCACACCCGCCGTGGCCTCGTTGGGCATGACATTGATTTGCTTCGAGCCCTGGGCCATGGTAAAGGCAAAGGTGGTGCGCATCATGGCATTGATCTCGCCGCCCAGCTTTTCCGCCAGGGCGCACAGCAGGCCGCCAAAGCACCACAGGTTTGCCAGCACCAGCCGCAGGCCGAAGGGCGTGTGCGGCGCCACCACGCGCAGAAATTCCCGCACGGGCTTGGTGAGGTGCGCCTTCATGGGCTTTGCCTCCAGCTTGGCAACGGCCCTGGCCATGCTGCCCACCGCGCTGGGCCGCGTGGGGTGGCTGGCATGGCCGCCTTCGCTTTTGGCCGTAAGCGTCACGTCCATCATGCCCTTTTCCCCAATGCCAACCACTGCAAGCGGCCGCGTCAGGCCGGGGAACACGCCGTCCACCACAGCGCCGCCTTCGTCCAGCACAAAAGCGGGCTTCACGCCCTGCTGCTGCAGGTAGGCAATGATGTCCTTTGCCCCGTGGCCAAACACCTCTTCATCGCCGCCAAAGGCAAAGTAGACGTCCCGCTTCGGGACAAAACCCTGTTTGATCAGGCTTTCCGCCGCCTCCATCACGCCCAGCAGCGTAATCTTTGTGTCCAGCGTGCCGCGGCCCCACAGTTCCCCGTCAAACACTTCGCCGCAGAACGGCGGGTGCTTCCAGCGGGCCTCTTCCACCGGCACCACGTCATAATGTGCCATCAACACCGTGGGCCCGGCACTGCTTTCCCCTTTCCAGCGGAACAAAAGGCCTGTGGTGCGCCCCTCGCCCTGGCACAGCACAGGCGGGCACGCCTCGTGCACGGCCGGGTAAAGTTCTTTCAGCGTTTCGCGGAACGTTTCGAACGGCGCTTCATCCACCTTTGCCTCGTCATAATTTGACACCGTGGGGATGCGCACCAGCTGCGCCAGGCGCCGCACAGCGCCTTCGCCGTCCACCGAAATTTCTTCGCGCTGCCCCCAGTCCTCTTCCACCGGCCTGCAGGCCGCGGCGCGCACGGCAAGCACGGCCACAAACACGGCAAGCGCAGCAAAGATCAGCCAGATCCACATCATTCCAGAACACCCCTTTTGCCTGTGCGCCCGCCGGCGCGGGCCAGGGCGGCCGCAGCGCAGCGTGCCGGCGGCGTCAAAAGGCCCCGGCAGCCGCGGCGCACAGAACATGTTTATTTTATCATAGCACAAACGCACTGGAATGGAAAGCGACAAAGTCACACACCGCGGGCACATGCCGCAAACTTTCCTCTGCTTCAAGTTCTGGCCGTTAAAATAGAACACGCCTCCATTGTGCGGCGCGGCACACGGCCGTATAATAAAGCTGACCGGCCGGGACAACATCAAATTTAGGAGGCAGCCAGATGAAATTTCAGGATATTGTGCGCTGCAAGCGCCGCGAGCTGGGCCTGACGCAGGAGCAGGCGGCCCGCAGGCTGGGCGTTTCGCCTGCCGCCGTAAGCAAATGGGAAAGTGGGCAAAGCCTGCCGGACACACCCCTGTTCGCCCCGCTGGCAAGGCTTTTGCACACGGACCTCAACACCCTGCTTTCCTTTGAAGAAGAGCCGGAGCCCGCGCGCGTGGCGCAGCTGCTAAACGAGGTTGCACGCCTGCTTCAGGCAGAGGGCTATGAGGCAGCCTTTGCCTATGCCATGGATGTGCTGCGGGAATACCCCTCCTGCGACATGCTGGCCTATGGGTTTGCAGCCTCGCTGTTGGGCGGGTTGGAACTGGCCCCGCCTGCGCAGGGGCGCGAAACCTTTGAAGCGGAGCTGGACAGCCTGCTGGAGCGCGCGGCCGGTGCCGGGGACGCCGGGGTGCGCGTGCCCGCCCAACAGCTGTTGATCAACCGCTGCATTCAAAAAAAGGACACGGCGCGCGCCGAGGCCCTGCTGGGCCAGCTGCCGCAGGCAACGTTTGAGCCGGCCCTCATCCGCGCTTCCATCCACCGCGCCAAAGGCGAGGACGGGCAGGCCGCCCGCCTGCTGGAGGGGTTTTTGGCGCAAAGTGCGGCCAACCTGCAGGGGGCGCTGATGCAGTTGAGCGAAATTGCCCTGAAAGAAGGTGACAGCCAGGCCGCCTGCACCATTGCGCATACGGCGCAGGAAGTATTCCGCTTGCTGGGGCTTTGGGGCCCCAGCCTGGTAACGCCCATGCTGCAGCTGAATGCACAGAAAAAAGATGTGCCCGGCACGCTGGCCTGCCTGGAAGAATTTCTGGCCGCGCTGCAGCAGCCCTGGCAGGCAAATGCCACGCCGCTATACCGCCATGTGCCTGCCAAAAATGCAGATTTTGGGCCCAATTTTGCCGCCATGATTGCACGCGTGCTGCGCACAGACAAAGATTTTGCCTTTCTGCACGGGGAGCCCGGCTTCGAGGCCATTCTGCAACAATTTGAGCAGGCGGCCGCCTGCGGGCAGCGGGCGGCAGAACCTGTTGAAATGTAAAACCGGGCAGGGGTGTTGCCCTGACCGGCCTTTGCCAAAGCGCCCCGCTCTGCCGTTTACCCGGCAGGGCGGGGCGTTTTTCTGTTTTTTATAAAAGGCACGCAGCCCCAGCCCCATGGAAACAGAGGCCAGCTGCCTGGCCGCAAAGCGGCACGGCACCCGGCCGCTGCATTTAAGCAAAGCTACCGGCCTCAGTTCAAAGCTGTCTTTTCTGCAAACAGGCGCTGTGCCGCCGCGCACAGGGGCGCATTTTCTTCGCTTTGCAGGGCGGGGTCTTGTTCCAGAAGGGCCTGCGCCTCGCTTTGCGCGGCATACAGTGCGCGCGTATCCGTGGCCAGGTTCGCCACCCGCAGGCTGGGCAGGCCGTGCTGGCGGCTGCCAAAAAAGTCGCCTGGGCCACGCGTCTCCAAATCAAATTTGGCAACCTCAAACCCGTCCGTGGTGTGGCACAAAAACGACAGGCGCTTTTTAACACTGTCTGTCACATGGTCTGAAATCAGGATGCAGAAGGCCTCCCCGCCGCCGCGCCCCACACGGCCCCGCAGCTGGTGCAGGGCAGAAAGGCCATAGCGCTCGGCGTTTTCAATCACGATGCAGGTTGCATTGGGCACGTCCACCCCCACTTCAATCACCGTTGTGGATACAAGCACATCCAGCTCGTGCGCCTTAAAGCTCTGCATCACAGCCGCCTTTTCCGGGCCCTTCATGCGGCCGTGCAGCAGGCCGATGCGCCTGCCGGGCAGAAGGGGACGCGCCACTTCGTCAATATACGCCGAGGCGGCCTGCATGTCGCTTTCGCCCTCTTCAATCAGCGGGCACACAATATATGCCTGCCGCCCCGCGCCAAGCTGCCGGGCCAGAAAGCCGTACATATCGGCCCGCTTTCTGCCCGTGATGGCATATGTCTTTACCGGGGTGCGGCCGGGCGGCAGCTCGTCCAGCACCGAAATGTCCAAATCGCCAAACAAAAGCAGCCCCAGTGTGCGCGGAATGGGCGTGGCGCTCATCACCAGCAGGTGGGGGTTGTCGGCCTTATCGGCCAGCGCCGCGCGCTGGCGCACGCCAAAACGGTGCTGTTCGTCCGTCACGGCAAGCCCAAGGCGCGCAAACCGCACGCCCTCGCCCAGCACGGCGTGCGTGCCCACCACAAGCTGTGCCGCCCCCGTGCGGATGGCATCCAGTGCGCTTTGGCGCGCGGCGCCCTTTACCCCGGCCGTCAGCAGGGCCACCGAAATGCCCATTGGCTCCAGCATATCCGCCAATGTGGCCGCATGCTGCGAGGCCAGAATTTCCGTGGGGGCCATCAGCACGCTTTGGTAACCGTTGCGCGCCGCCATATACACGGCCGCGGCGGCCACCAAGGTTTTGCCGCTGCCCACGTCGCCCTGCAGCAGGCGGTTCATGGGGCTTTGGCCTGTCATATCGCGGGCAATCTCCTGCACGGCGCGGCGCTGCGCCCCCGTGGGGGCAAAGGGCAGCGAGGCCCAAAAGGGCGCAAAATTCACCGCCTGCATCTGTGCGCCGGTGCGCACAGCCTCGCGCCCGCGCAAAAGCAGCAGCCCCAGCTGAAGCACCAGCAGTTCTTCGTAAATCAGCCGCCTGCGCGCCGCATGCACCTCGGCCATCGAGCGCGGAAAATGCATGCTGCGCACCGCCTGCTCTTTGCTGCACAGGCGGTATTTTTCCACCATCCAGGCGGGCAGAGGGTCTTCGATATGCGGAACCGCCTCAAACGCCGCACGCACGCATTTTTGAATTGACCGGCTGTTAAGCCCCTCGGTTTGCGGATAGACAGGCACAAAAGGCGTGGCCGACGCCTCGGCAGGGGATACCACGGTGGGGTTTACCATCTCGCGCTGGGCAAACCCGCCCGCCACCTTGCCGAAGAACAAATAGCTGCGCCCAACCTCCAGTTTCTGAGTGGCGTAGCGGCTGTTGAAATAGGTGAGCACCAGGCCGGCCGTCTCATCGCCCGCCATTACGCGCGCCATCAGCTTGCCGCCCTTTACGCGCACGGGCGCATGCTTTTCATACACCTGCGCGCGCACCACACACTTGGTGTCAAACGGGGCGCTTGCCACCGGGTAGGGTTTGGAATAATCCACATAGTCGCGCGGGTAAAACTCCAGAAGGTCTTCCACACAGTGGATGCCCAGCTTTTGCAAAAGCGCGGCGCGCTTTTCTCCCACGCCTTTCAAATAACGTATTTCCATCTGTACGGCCTCCTTCCGCCTGTTTTCCCCGGCCGGGGCATTGCCCGGTTTTGGGGGTAAGAAAACATTGCCCGCAGCCTGCGGCCTTGCGCTATTACAGGCTCAAAGCGCTTTGGCAGCCGCCTGTGGGCGCGCCTGCCGCACTTCCTGGTAATAACATCAAAACCGCCGGGCTGCGGGTGTTTTCAGGGCCTGGCCGCGGCGAACCACGGCCAGGCCCAATCTGTTTTGCCCAAAGGCAGCCGTTCCGGGCACAGCCCTGGCCGCTCTCTTTTTTTATTCCACGCTGATGATATAATAATACACCGGCTGGCCGCCAGCCAGCTGTGTCACTTCAATGCCGCTGGGGCATTTTGCCTGCACCAGCTGTGCAGTGCGGGCTGCATCTTCCTCGCTGACATCACAGCCGGAAATGACGGTGATAAAGCTGGTGTCTTTTTTGCACATGCTGCGCGCAAGGCGATAGGTGGTTTTGGTAATATCGGTGCCGGTGGCAACCAGCTTGCCGTTTTCAAGCGCCAAAATCTCGCCCTTTTTGATTTTTCTGCCGTCAAAATCGCTGTCGCGCGCGGCGAACGTCACAAGGCCGGTGGCAACCTTGTCGGCCGCCTGCTGCATAGCCACGGCGTTGGCGCCGGCGTCGGCCTCCGGGTCGAAGTTCAGCATGGCGGTGATGCCCTGCGGAATGGTGCGCGTGGGCAGCACCACCACCGTGCGGTCTGCCAGCTTCTGGGCCTGCTCGGCCGCCATAATAATGTTTTTGTTATTGGGCAGCACAAACACCGTTTTGGCAGGCACGCTTTGCACGGCCGCCAGAATATCCGCTGTGGCGGGGTTCATCGTCTGCCCGCCGCTTACCACGGCGTCCGCCCCAAGGTCCATAAACACGGCCTTCAGGCCCTCGCCCGCCGCCACGGCCACAAAGCCATAGGTGCGCTCCGGATCTACCGCGGCATAGGGAAATTCCGCGCTGGGGGCTTTTTCCTCGGCCTCGGCCTGCTTTTTCAGGCCCTCGCCCTGCTTCTGGCGCGCCAGGAACTGCTCGTGCATGTTCTCAATTTTAAAATTGGTCAAATATCCATATTCGATGGCGTGGCTGATGATTTTGCCTGGGTCTGCCGTGTGCACATGGCAGTTGATGACCTCGTCATCTTCAATCACCACCACCGAATCGCCATTCGATTCCAAAAATGCCCGCAGCTTTGCCGAAGAGGCCCCCTCGTTCTTATTCACTAAGAACTGTGTGCAGTAGCCGTTCTTGATGTCTTCCACCTTCATCAGGTCATCGGTGAACACGCCGCGGCCCGCCGCGTGGGAAGACACCTTGGCCTTCTTTTCCGCCGGCTCGTCGGCGGCAATCAGCTTGCCATCGCGGAACACGGAAAGCATGCCGTCAAAAATGTACACAAGGCCCTGGCCGCCTGCGTCCACTACGCCGGCTTTTTTCAGCACGGGCAGCTGTTCGGGCGTGTGGGCCAGCGCGTCGCGCGCCGCTTCGCACACCAGCGCCCACAGGGCCACGGCGTCCTGCTCGGTGCTTTCGGCAGCCTTTTCCCCCGCCACGCGCGCCACGGTGAGCATGGTGCCTTCGGTGGGTTTCATCACGGCCTTGTAGGCGCCCTCCACACCCTTTTGCAGGGCAGCCGTCAGGTCGGCCGCCCCGGCGGTGCGCTTGCCCGCCAGCGCCTTGGAAAAGCCGCGGAACAAAAGGCTGGAAATCACGCCAGAGTTGCCCCTGGCCCCGCGCAGCATGGCGCTTGCCGTCACCTTGGCGGCAGCCTCCACCGTACAGTCGTCGGGCAGGGCCTGCAGCTCGGCCACGGCGGCGCCGATGGTCATGCTCATGTTTGTGCCGGTGTCGCCGTCCGGCACGGGGAACACGTTCAGCTCGTCCACGCTTGCACGGCGGTTGGAAAGGTTATGGGCACCAGAGAGGATGCCGTCTCGTAAAATAGCACCAGTGATCATGTATATTCCACCTCAATGATAATTGTCGCGCGCCGCTTTGCAAAAGGCGCAGGAACGCCCGCGTGCGGGCGGAAAGAAAAGCTTGTTACACAATATCGTCCACGCACACGTCGATGCGCTGCACCTTCAGGCCGGTGGCATCCTCCACTGCATATTTCACCTTGTGGGTGATGCTGCGCACAATGGCCGCAATATTCAGCCCGAACGTCACCTTGATATGAAGCTCGATCACCAGGCGCCCGTCCTCTTCCGTGACGCGCACACCCTTATCGGGGAAATCTTTGCCAAGCACAAGCGTCTTAAAACTGTCGGACGTACCGCCTGTCGCCATGCCGGAAACGCCGTAGCAGCTTTTTGCCGCCTCGCCCACAAGGCCCGAAAAATATTCGCCTGTCATGGAAACCTTGCCCAAAGGGGTAAACATTTTGATCAAAACCGCTCCACTCCTTTTCAGAGCCGCAGCAAATGCGGCCGGAACAGATATTTCATCTTATTATACAACGCCGCGGCCGCATTGTCGAGAGAAACCCCCATTTTTTTGGCGCTTGCCTTTTCCCTGTGCGGCGCGTACAATAAAGATGAAATGCGGGCCGCACGGCCGGCCGCGCATGCAGCGGCGCTGTGCGCCGCATGGAAAAGGAAGTGAGAACTGGTATGAAACCAAAGAAAATATTCCTCGCCGCAGCCGCCTGCGCAGTGTGCGCCGCGCTGTGCGCCTGCAGCCTGAATTTCTGGGACAAGCCGGAGCCATACGGCACGCATCAGGATACCTCCGGCCAGCAGCCGCCCGTTTATGAAGACATGACACCCTCGTCTGTGCCTGCCTCCGGCAGCCAGGCCGCAGTGCAGCACACGCTGGAGGGCACGGTGCAGGCCGCAGGCATGAGCGCCGTCACCATCCGGCAGGATTCCGGCGCCGACATCTCTTTTGCGCTGGAGGGCGCAGAAACGGAAGAGGGGGCCCTGGTGCAGGGCGCCCGTGTGCGCGCCACCTATGAGGGTGAGCTGGATATGGGCCTTGCCGGCGGCGTGACGCTTTTGAAGCTGGAACTGCTGGAGGCCGCGCCTGCGTCCTCTTCCAGCACAGGCACTGCCGCAACCCAAAGCGTCACCGGCGAAGTGGTAAGCGCCGCCACCTCCAGCCTGTCTCTTATGGCGGAGGGCGACATGGTGTACGATTTTGATTTTTCCGACACAGGCTGGCCCACCGCCAATGTACCCGGCGGCGTAACCGTGGGCGCGCGGGTGACGGTGTATTACACCGGCACCTTGGGCGAAAGGGACTGTGTGGTTACACTGATTGACGCGGCCTGAACTTGTGCCCCCAACAAAGTGCACAGGGGGCCCCGGCTGTTCCGGGGCCCCCTGTGTTAATTTTTTTAACCCTTACCCGGGCAGCCGCACCCGGGCGCCGCGGGCCCATGCATAGGGCCTACACCGTGCCGCGGCCGCCCTGCAAAGCCGTGCGGGCATTTTTCAGCATCTTGTGAAAAGCAGCTTTCAGCACGGCGCGCTCGGCCGGGGCAAGGCCCTTTTGCAGCGTGGCAAAAAAGCTTTGCTGGGCGCGGCGCCCCTGTTCCACCACAGGGCCCGCCGCCGGGGTAAGGCGCAGATGCACCGTTTTGTGATTACCGGCAAGGAACACGCGCTGCAAATACCCCCGCGCCTGCAGTGTTTTCACACTGGCCGACACATGCGATTTTGTGAGGTGCCGCACCTCTACAATGCCGGTGGCCGTGTCGTGCACCGGGTTGTTGGCCAGAAACAGAAGGATATTCAGCTCCATGCGCGTCAGCGAGTATTCGCTGCACACGGGCTCCAGCTTTTCCTGATACAGCCGCTTGAAAAGCGGCAGGCTCTCCCAGTATTCCGCGAGCATCACGCGGCCCCCTTGGTTCTTTTTTGAACAATATCAAAAAAATTATAAGCCGCCCCGCGCGCTTTGTCAAGAAGCAGGGCGCCCGTGCCCCTTGGAAAAACGCCGGGTTTGTCGTATACTGAAAGAAAGGCCGCACGGCGTGGCCTTGCATGGCGAGAAGATATGGCGCGCAAAGCGCGCTTTGGACAGAAAAGGAGTTTTGGTATGGAACAACTTCGGCAGAGAAAAGGCTTTTTCATTGACATGGACGGCGTTATTTATCACGGCAACCGGCTTTTGCCCGGCGTAAAGGAATTTGTGCAGTGGCTGTACGACGAGGACAAGGCGTTTTTGTTTTTGACCAACTCCAGCCGGTATACGCCCAAAGAGCTGCAGCAAAAGCTGGCGCGCATGGGCCTTGAAGTGGACCACACGCACTTTTACACCAGTGCGCTGGCCACGGCGCGCTTTCTTTCCACCCAGGCGCCGGGCTCCAGCGCATATGTGGTGGGTGAGCACGGCCTGTTCAACGCCCTGTATGACGCGGGCATCACATTCAACGAAATAGACCCGGATTATGTGGTAATCAGCGAATCGGACAATTTCAACTACGACAGCATTGTAAAAGCCATGCGCTTTGTGAACAACGGCGCAAAGCTGATTGGCACAAACTACGACCTCACCGGCCCCGCCGAGGACGGCCTTGTGCCCGCCTGCCGCGCACTGATGGCGCCCATTGAGCTTACCACCGGCAAAAGCGCTTATTATGTGGGCAAACCCAACCCCCTGATGATGCGCACCGGCCTGCGCCTTTTAAACACCCACTCGGCCGAGACAGCCATGATAGGCGACCGCATGGATACCGACATTGTGGCGGGCATTGAAACCGGGTTGGACCCCATTCTGGTGCTGAGCGGCGTAACCACACGCGCCATGATGGCCGAATACCCCTACCGCCCCCGCCTTGTGCTGAACGGGGTGGGCGATATTGTGCCGGGCACGCACTGATGCCCGGTAACAGCAGAAACAAACGCCCGCGGGCCAGGCAATGCCTGGCCCGCGGGCGTTTTATTTATGTGCGCACACAGCGCCGTGTGCCGGTTATTTCTTCGCGGGCGGGGCACCTTTGCGCCGCCTGCCCCATGCCAGTACACCGGCAAAGCCCGCAAGGCAGGCCGCCAGAAGCCCTGCGTACAAAAGCGGGTTGGCGCCGTCCCCTGTTTTTACGATGCCGCCGCCCGGCGGATCCTTCCGGTTTGTGAACAGCGCCGCCGCCGTGCCGCCTGCAGGGATGGTGCCGCTTTCCCCTGTCTGGGTTGTGGCATAGCCGTCTGCGTTTGCCTCTTGCTCTGCCACGGTATAGCGCACACCGCCGGGCAGGCCCTGTGCCTGCACGCTTTCGCCGTGTTTCAGCGCAAAACCGGCCACGCCGTTGTGGAAGGTCATGCCTCCATAAGTGCCGTTGACAGAGGTGTCGCTGAGGGTGACGGTGAAGTGGAACGCACGGCTTTTATCGCCCTGGGCGCCCTCCACCTTCTTTTCCACACGCAGCCCGCCCAGGGCCACGTTTTCCACCGTGAAGCCTGCCCCGGCGTTTCCGCCGTAAATCACCTCGCCATAGCCGTCCGGCAGGTCCACTTCCTCCACGGTATAGGTGATAAAGCCGCCGTTTTCATCATACTGCGGCAGGCCGGTGAAGGTGTAGCTCCAGGCGTCGTTTTGCCGTGTCATGCCGCGCACAAGGCGCTGCCACAGGCTGGGCGCGGCGGTTTCTTCTGCCTCGCCCGCCCCGGATGTCAGAAGCTGGCCGCCCTGCGGGGTAAGGCGCACGCGGGCCGCCTCTGTGCCGTTTGCATACAGCGCTATATCGATGCTGGCCGGGCGTATGCCGGCGGCATTGCCGCTGTCTGTCCACAGTTTTTTCACCGGGATATCTATCACCAGCGTGTTCTTCAGCGCATAGCCCGTTTGCTGCACCTCATAGCCCGCCACAGGTTCTTCCTTCACCGCATAGGTATACAGGTTGCCCTGTTCGTCTGCAGCAGGCAGCTTGTAATAGGTGTAGCGCCAAACTTCCGTATCCGTACCGGTCCATACGGGCTGGGTGTCTGTCACCTGTTCCGGCTGGCCGCCCGCGGCAGCGCGCCACAGGGTGAGCGAAATGGCATCCGGCCGCAGGCCGGCGGCGTTGCTGCCGTCGTTCCATGTTTTGGTGCCGCTAAGCTCCTGCAGCCAGGTGTTCGTCACCGTAGTTTTGCCCTGTGCATCCTTGTAGTGCACGGCAAAGCAAAAATCCGGGTCCTTCACAGGGCGGCCGCCCACAGAGAGTTCGCGCGCATAATAAGTGTATGCCTGGCCCGCCGCGTCATATTTGGGCAGGTTTGCAAAGCTGCCCTGCCAGTGGTTTGCACTGGTGAGCACAAGGGTTTTCTGCCCATCGGTGCCCGCCACCTCTTCCGAGGTGGCATCACCCGGCGTGCCGGTGGTGCGCCACAGGCCCACCACCACATCGCCCTGCTGGGCCTGCGGGGTTCCGTGCCATACCTTTTCCACCGCCATGCGGGTGGCTTCCACATTGACATAGCGGAACAGGGGGTACTCTGTGCCGCCCGTTTCTATGGTTACCTGCTCGCTTGCCTGCTGAAGGTAGCCGCCGGGCAGTGTTTCTGTTACGCGGTACTGTGTTTTGCCGCCCTGGGCAAGGCTGCTGCCCGGCATGGCCTGCGGCAGGTTTTCCCAGACGGCTTTCCACGCCTCGTACTCATAATAGGGTGCCTGCGGCTGCGTGTCGGCTGTGCCGTCCACCGTCACCTGCGCCAGCTTCGTCCAGGCGCCCCCTTCGGCCAGATATTCCAGCGCAAAGGTGACAGGCACCGGCGCAGCCGAGGGGTTCCACTGCTTTTCGGCATAGATGCGGGTGGGCCGCAGCGTGTTAGAGACGATTTGGGCGGCATCGTCATACGCCGCCGTATAGGCGGTGTTGTAAATGGCATTGGCGTCCAGAATATCGGCCGCATTCACCCGGCCGGCCTGTTCCCGCTGCTGCCAGCCGGTTTGCAGCTCGCGCACGCGGTAGGCATACTGGCGGCCGCTCTCGTCCGCCTGGGGAAGGCCCGCAACGGCCGCGCTGGCATAGCTTTGCCGGTTTGTGCCATACAGCGTCAGGGTGAGGTCTTGCCCCGCCCCGTTTTGGTACACGGTCACGTTCTCCCAGCTGGCCCCGCCGTCTGCCGAGCGCTGGATGACAAAGCTTGCCTCCCAGTCAAAGCCGGTGCGCCCTGTTTCGGGCCGGGTGCCGTAGGCGTTGCCGCCGTCGCCCACCCATTGCTTTGCCACCGAAAACTCTGTGGTTTCAAGCCGGTTATACAGCGCCTGCGTTTTGAACAGGTTGTATTCCGTTTCCGGCTGGTTTTTCCCGTTTGCCCAATAGGCCGGGCTGAACAAACCGGGGCTGAACTCATACTGGTAAGTGCCCGCGGCCCCGTCTTCGTTTACCACCGTGACGGTTTGAGACGCCCCGTTGTATGCAATGCCGGCCTCTACCACACGGTAGCGCAGGTAGGTAAGCCCGCCTGTGCTGTTTGAAATGACGGACGGCAGGTTTGCGAAGGAATACGTTTTGCCCCACACCGCGCTGTCGTTGATGCGGCCCGTTTGGGTTTGGGTAAAGGAATAGCTGCCAAAAAGTGCCTGATAGGCCTGCGGAGAAAGCGCCTTTTCAAAATAGGCGCCCGCACCGGCCCACTTTGCCCCGCTGGCCGGTTGGCCGCCCTTGCCGTCGGCCTCTATCACTTGCAGCTGGAAGGTGACGGCCAAATCAAAGCCAAGGTAATCTTCGGTGATGATGCCGCCTGCGCTGTCCACCCAGCCTTTGCTGTAAGGTGCGCTGGTAAGGATGGTGTTTGTAAGCGGGCGCATGGTGACGGAAAGGGCGCCGCCCGCCTCGCTGCGGTTTTGTTCGCCCACCGTGCCGTTTGCCGGCGACATGGTGTATTCGCTGCCGGCAGGCAGGGTTTCTGTCACCTCATAGCGCCACGGCATGCCGTTGGGGGCATAGCGCTCCAGCTCACCGGCCTGTGCACCTGTGACAGAATAGCGCCAGGTATCCCCTGCCTTGCTTGCTTCGTCCCACACCACTGTATAGCTGCCTGCAGGCATTTCCTCTTTGGCAATGGCGTTGCCCTGGCCGGGCTGGGCGTCGGCATAGCGGCTTACGGTAAGCGTGACGTCCCCGGGGCGCAGGCCGAACTGGTTGCTGTAATCGCGCCATTGTTTTGCGCCGGAAAGCGCCACGGTCTCGCGCGCCGGCTGCGGGGCGTTCAGGAAGGTGGCCCCCACATACACTTCGTCTGCCGTCTGCCCGCGGCCGTTGCCCTCATTCAGGGTAATGCGCACTTTTTCCACAGAAGTTTGCCCCGCATAGCCGGGCTGGCCGCGCAGAATCTCCGGCGTGCCGTCCCCGGGCATGCCCCATGTGTCATAGCCGCCCAGGGCCTGTTTGTCTTCCGAGATGGCGTATTGGTACGCTTCGCCGTTGGGCGCATAGATATCCAAATTTTCAAACCGCAGGGTCACTTCCAGCGGGGCCGTTTTATTTTGTGCCGCCTGGTAGGCCGCTTGCACCTCGGCCGAGCTCCACGTCAGGCGCTGCACTGTCTCTGACGCAGATGTGGTGCCGTCCTGCGCCCGGTAGGTGCGCGTCAGCACAAAGGTGATGGCCGGGAATGCCTCCGGCTGGCCGCTTGCGTCCATGGGCAGCTCCAGAAATTTCTTTACCGCCGTGGCACCCTTCACGCTTTCATATTTGTTTTCCACAAGGTAGGTGTTGATGACGGGGTCGGCATAGACAAGGCCTCTTTCCGGCTGTGTGGTGCCGTTTGGCCAGGTGACGCTGTTTTCCTTCAGGGTATAGAGGTACAGCCTGCCTTCCGCGTCATATTGGGGCAGCCGGGCCGCACCCGGCTGTTCGGGCGAAATGGTGATGGCGCCGTTCTCTGCCGTCATAATATTTCCGCCTTCATATTCCATGCGGAACCGGTATGAGCCGTTCTGGTATACGCTGGCCCATTCCTCCACCTTCAGCGAGGCCACCTGCACGGCCTCGGCCTCGCTTTGCTGTGCCAAACGGCGGTACAGGCCAAACTCCACATTGGGAAGGTCTACGCGGGGGTAGCCCGCGGGCAGGGACGCCCACAATTTCTGGCCCTGTACGGTGACGGTTTGATAAATGGCGTTGGTAAAGGTGCCCGTTTCACGCAAAGCATACTTCGCCGCGGCATCATTGCCTGCGCCGGAAACCAGGGCAAGGTCCAGCGTGTCGCCCTGCTGTGCGGCTTCGTTCAATTCCAGCGCTGTGCCAATGTCCCGCAGGCTGCCGCGCTCGCCCATGCCGTATGCAACGGGCAGGTAATCAAAGCTCTGTGCGTCCACGGTGGTGTGCTCTACGGCATAATAGATAATCTCATACCCATATTCGTCATACTTGGGCAGGCCGCTCAATTCCGCCACCCAATATTCGGCCAGGCTGGTGCCCTCTTCGTCCAAATACGTCCATTTGTAATTTGCCTGGCGCAGCGACGCCTGCGGGTTTCCGTTTTCATCGTGCCGCACCTGATAAATGTCCAAATAGATGTCTGGCCGTTGGCCCGCCTCATATATGGCGTCATCTTTCCAAATTTTGTTCCAGACGGCCGTTTTTGTGCCGCTGAGGCTGTTTGTCACCTGCTGGAACTGTTTGTCTGCCTCGCGGTGCCCGCTTGCCTCATACTGCGGCTCTCCATAAGCGGTGCGGTAATCGGCCAAAAGGTTCTGCAGGCCTTCGGGAAGCTGAGACACCTCCACTTCTTCGCCGTCTGCATTCAGCCACACCTCGCGCACGGTGTACTGCACCGCGGCGCCGGTGCGGTCGTATTTGGGCAGTTCGAAAAATTCATAGGTGCTTTCTTTTTGGGTAAAGTCCAGCTTCTGGCGGGACGCCACAGGGGCCCCCGTGCTGTCTGCAATGGGCACCTGGTCTGCCGGGCTGCCAATTGCCACGGTGTCGCCGCCCGCCCGGCCGCGGCTGATGGCATAATACGCCGGCACGTCCTGCCGGGCAAATTCCAGCTGCATTACAAGGGAATATCCGCTTTCTTCGGCCTGCTGTGCAATTTGCGCACGCAGCTCGCCCGTTCCGTCCTGCCATGTCTTGGTGGCTGTGAAATCGATATTGCCAAAGCGGCGGTTGGCCGCCGTATAAAAGGTGACGCCCTGCAGCACTTCATGGCTGTAGGTAACCTCGTAACGGTGATAATCGGTTTCATAGGGGATGGCCGTATAAGTATCGTCTTCCGGGCCGTCATATTCCTCTGGCGCCTGCGGCTGTGTGAAATTTGCAGGGTCTTCCGTAAGCGGCACCGGTGTGCCGCCCACCTGAGTTTCCAGAATATAGACGTCCTCCGGTGCGCGCTGGCCAATGCCCACCCAGGCATACCACACACCGCCGCCCAGGGTAACCTCGTTCACCTTTTCGTTGGTGGCGCGGTCGTACACGGCCACGGTAACGGCCTCGCGGTGCGAGATATCGCTGTCGTCCACCCAGTCTTTCCGCACCATAATGCGGTTGCCCTCGCCCGGGCCGTTGTACACTGTGGTGTGGTAGCCCTGTTCGTCGCGCTCTGTCTTGTAAGTAGGAATGAAATTGGCCGTGCCGCCCTGTTCCAGCAGCAGATACTGATATTGGCCGCCGTTCTCGTCAAACTCGTCCAGCGGCGTCACCGTTGCCTGCCAGGGCGCTGTCTCCTGTGCCAAGATGCCCAGCGCCTTGTTCACCACCGTGGGCTCTGCGTCCGCCGTGCCGTCCACGGAAAAAACCGCCACCGGCTCGCCCAGTGCTTCGCCGTTTCGCATGCGGTAAATGGCAAATGTGGCCGTGGCCCCCTGCGGGGGCTGTGTTTCCCCGTTTTCATCCAGCCACACCTTTGCCACTTCGTATTGAATGGTGTTGGCAATGGTGTTTGTCACCGTGGTGGAATACCCCTTGCCCGCGCTGCCCGCCTGCCGGATGGCCGAGCGGTACTGCACGGTGCGGCCGCCCTGTGCAAGGGTAAATGTGCCCCCGCCGGTTCCGTCCGGGGTAAACAGGTTTTCTTCCGAGCCCGCGCCCTGGTATACGGCGCTTTCCACCCAGCGGTATTCCAGCTCTTGCCCGCTGGCGTCATACCGGGGCATGGTGCGACGCACCGAGGCGGAAAGGTTCTCTGCAAAAAATTGCTCCATGCGCTGTGTCACGCCGGTGGCCTGCCACTGGGCCCCGGGCTGGCCTTTTACGCGGCTTTGCAGCGTCAGCTCTACCACCACGTCCTCAAATTCCGACTGGAAAGCGCTGGCCTTCCACACCTTGGTGGCTGCGGCTTCTACCGCGTCTGTAATGCGGTTGGACAAAGTGCCCCCATTGTACAAAAACGTGTTGCCGGCCGGGCGCACGTTCGGGGTGGTGATGTCCACCAGCTCGCCGTCCTGTTCAATTCTGTCGGTGATGCTGCCGGTTGCGGCATCCACCTTGCCAAACACCTGTTCATAACTGCGGGCAGGCGCCCCGTCCAGCGTGGTGCTGTCCAGATATTCGCGCACCACATACAGGTATTCATAGCCCTCCGCGTCATATTTTTCCAGTGCATCGAACAAAAGTTCCTGTTCGTCAACCCCGGTATCCAACGGCAGGGTGACAATAGCGCCGTCCGCCCTGCGCACCGGCGCAGCGGTGGTGCTGGGCTGGCCCTTGCGGTAACGCCACAGCTGAAACTCGCCCGTGGGGCGCTGGCTTTGCGCACCGGCAGCCACGCCTTCGTCCAGCCACACCTTGTGTGCGTCATACGTTTTGCGGCCTGTCAGCGTCAGATACAAGGTGCCGCCGCTGTACAGCCTGTCGGTGACAGAGCCGAAGTTTGGCGCCGAAGCGTTATCGTAAGAGATGGCGAAATAATCCCCATTCCGCAGCGAGGGAATTGTCACCTGCCCCGTCTGCTGGCCCTCGGCCTCGCGGATGCTATAGGTGATTTGTGTGCCGTCCAGGTTATATTTCCAGGCGTTGCTGATTTTCATGGCACCCGAAGTGGGGTTGTTTGGGTCTGACGAGGGGTCGCACTCGATGATAAGGTCATCGCCCAAATCTGCCAGCAGATACTGGCTGGATGCCTGCCCCGTCTGGACGGTGAGGGCAAAATGCCCGGCAATGGCCTGGCTGATGCCGGGCGCGCTGCCCAGCGTGCCCCAGCGCAGGCGAACACCGAAGGTAAGGTCTGTTTGCAGCACATAATACCAGCCCGCTTTGCCGCCGGCCGAGGGGAACTGGGGCAGCTCTTCCTGCTCCACCTTCTGAATGGCATAGCCCTCGCAGGCCGCGGGCTCTATCTGCCATTCCACGGTGTGCTGCGTTTCGTCTCCATAGGGGTCTATCTCGGTACACTTCACCGGCAGCGTATGGTCGCCCACCGTCACAAAATAACTGCCCACGCCGGCCTGCGAAACAGCTGCCTGCGGCATCTGCTGCAGGCCAAGCTGCGCCATGTTTTCCTGCGTAAGCTGCACAAACTCGCCCGTGCCGTCCAGCCGGAATTTCAGAATGGGCTGCGGGTACTGCGCCGTATCCGGGCGCAGGGCGGCCTCGTTGTGGTTGTCTATCCAGTACAGCGTGCGGCTGAAACTGCTCAGCCACTCATCTATTACAACAGATGCTTCCTCCGGCCGGCCGGTGCCCAGGCCGCCCTGCCAGGTGGCAAGCACCTGTGCGCTGGCAGCGCCAAGCTGCTGCGGGGCCGGGGCCTGGCCCGCGGCGGGCGTGTTTTCCAGCGTGCCGCCCAGTGTGATGGCCGCGCCCGCAAAGCCGGGCGCCACGGCAAACGCCTCGCCTGCAAAGGCAAGCGTAAGGCCGCTGATGTCTTCCAGCTCTGCACTTTGCCCCTGCGGCGCCGTACGCCGAAGGGTGATGTGCAGCGCATTGCCCTGCACAGCTGCCGTTACCTCTGTATTCTGTGCCAGCCCCGCCAGCGTGGCGACGGGTGTGCCGCCAATGCGGATGACATTGTTTTCGCACAGGGCCTGGCCCTCGGGCAGGCTGATGCCCTGCGGCAGTTCCAGTGAAAGAGATGCGCTTTGGCTCTGCGTATACAGTGCGCCCGCCGCGGCCGTGTTTTCGGAAATGGCAGACAGCTGGAACGCAAAATCGGGCAGCGCGCCGTCTTCTGTGGGCTGCAGCTCTGCCTGCGGGCCCGTGATGGACGCCTGCCAGCCCTTATATTCTGCCGTCACCTCCATGTCCTGCGCCTGCGCGCTTAAAACCAGGTTGGGTTTTTCCTCGCTGGCGGCAGAAATGCTGTCTTTCACCGAGATGCAGAAGGGCGCAGAAACACCGTTCGGCACTTGAAACGTGAAATTCTGTTCCACTGCGGGGTGTGTTTCGTCCAGGGAAAAAGAGAGCACGGCTCCGTCCTCGGTCAGGGACAAAACCAGCGCCGTGCCGTTTGCATCCAGGGCAGCGCCGTCTGTCAGCTCGCCCTGTTCGTTGCGGAACTCGCGCAGGGCCGCAGCCTCCTGCGCATCCAGCGCAACAGACACCTCTGCACGCGAAACACCTTCGCCAAGCTGTGCACGCAGCGTCACTGTGCCCGCAGTGCCGCTGGCCACCGACGGCTGCTGCGGCAGCCACTCTACACGCACATCCGCCCCGGCAGGCGCGTTGCCGGCGCCGCCCTCATCTTCAGAAGAGGGCGTAAAGCTTGTGCCGGTAGAACTGCCGGGGGCGCTTTCCCCCTCCGGCTGCCCTTCGGGCTGGCTGCCGGAAGAAGCGCTTGCGGAAGAGCTTGCCATCGAGCTGCCAAAAGAGCTGCCGGAGGAACTGCCGGAAGAGCTTTCCGAAGAACTGCCGGGCGTGCTGCCGGGCGCCTGGCCTTCCTGTGCAAAGGCAAGTGCCTGCGCAGGCAGCATGGCCAGGCAGATAGCCGCAGCAAGCACAGCGCTGAACAGGCGGTGTTTCCATCGGATGTGCTGATTCATGACGGGGGATCTCCTTTCCCTTTGGTTTATTGAGAAGTTTGCTCCAATATGCCAAGCAGGACGAACCTTGCATTTTCAAACTCATAGCTGCAGGTAGAAAGCGTCACCACCCGCTGCCCCGGCTGCGGCATAAGGCCGCTGTCAAAAGCCGAGCGCCGGGCCGCGGCCTCGCACCACTGCAAAAATTCCTGCTGGGAAGAAAATGCACGCCGCCAGGCATCGCTGTCCGGCGCAGCCACATAGCCGGCAAACACACGGATGGTATACGCCGCCTGCGGGGTGAACAGGGCCAGTGTGGGGTGCTGTTCATAATAGCCCGGCTGCAGGTAGCCTGTAAGCGAGGAAAACATGGTGCCGTTTTTCATATGGTGGCCATATAGGATGGTGTGCATGTCGGAAAAATCGGGGCTGCACCCGGCATCCACAAAAATGGCGCCAGCGCTGTTTTTCTTTTTGCCAAACATGTGGGTCAGGTAATACTCGTTATCTGCCGCCTGCACCACCGGGTAATTCACCGGCGTTTCGGGGCCGTAAAGCCATGCCACCACGTTTTCGTCTATTTGCCGCAGGGCCTCAAAATCCGCCTGCAGCTGCCCGCCCGTTTCACCATCCGCCGCCTGCGCGCCGTTTTGGGCCTGAACGGGGGAATACTGCGCCAACACAGCGTATTCACGCCGCCCGGCACGGTATTCCAGCAGGGTGCCGCCCAGCTGAAAGGCGCAGAATGCCGCCGCACAGGCAAACAGGGCCGCCAGGCAGGCGGCCACCCTTTTTTTCATGCGCGCCACACCCCTTCCGCCGCCCTGCACGCCCCTCACAGTGCCATAATACTGCGCCCGGCAGGCCGAAAACGGGCGAAACCTCACAGGCATGCATTCACCTTATGTGGCATTTCTTTTCTTTGTGCAGGCTTTTATAACAATTTTCTTGTTATGTAAAATTATAAGTAAGAACAATTCTATCACTTTTTACCTTTACTATCAACAATATTCTTAATAAATAGTCAAAGTAACAAGAAAGCGTATACTTTTAATTGTCCAGAATGAGGTGATAAGAATGATCGGAGAGCGCCTGGCCGAGGTGCGCAAGGACCACGGCGATACCCAGGCGGCGCTGGCCAAGCGCCTGCGGGTGACGCTTTCTGCCGTTCGCAGTTGGGAGCAGGAAAAAAGTTCCCCCTCCCACGAAATGCTGGTGGCGATATGCCGGCTTTATCATATTTCTTCCGATTATTTGCTGGGGCTTTCCAATGTAGACCCGGCCTATGAACAACGGAAACGCATAAGCGCCTTTTCGCAAAAAGAACTGGATATGCTGCGCGATTATGAAAAATACCTGCTTTGGCGCCAGAGGGAAGCATACGGCGGAAAAGAAAAAAAGGGTGAATGACCATTTCAGGTCATTCACCCTTTTCTGTTTTTTGCGGCTTGCAAATGATACACTTCCGGCCGGGCCGGCGGCCAAAAAACGCACGCCCCGCAGGCCGGCCAGGCAGCCCCCCGCCCTGCCCGTGCGACACCGGGCCCAAATGGCGCCCATGCACAGCCAGGGCCTTATGGATGCGCCGCGCCTTCCGGCTGCCGCGCAGGGCCGCCGCTGCGGAAAGCGCCCTCAAAAAAGCGGTAGTCCTGCCGCAGTTTATCTGCCAGGCGGTAACTGCCGCGGTTCAGCACCCAATCGATGACAACGCCGCGGAAATGGCGGAACACGAAATCTGCAATCCACTCTGGCGGCGGGGCGCCGTGCAGCAGCCCGGCGCGCCCGGCCTCGTCCAGGCACTGGCAGATGGCGCGGAGGGTAAAGCGCTGAGGGTCCAGCGTGCTGGCGGCACAGCTGCCAAGGCGCTGCTGGTAATAGCGGGCCGCCAGTTCCCAGCCAAGGCCCTCCATAAAACCGGCATAACTTGTAAGAATAATCGCCAGGCGCTGTTCCGGCGGCTGGTTTTCGTGGCCGGCAAGCGCCTGTTTCACATAGCCGTCCAGCGAAGAAAACCCCTTGGCCAGCAGCGCCTCTTTCGACGGAAAATGATGGTAAAACGCCCCTGTGGTGATGCCGGCCAGGCTGCATATTTCGCGCACCGACACCTTATCAAACGCCTTCTGGCGGCAAAGCCGCATGGCGGCCTGCAAAATGGCCTGTTCGGTTTGCGCCGCCTCGCGCTGGCGGCGCTGTTTATAATCTTCCATCTGCAGCTCCTTCCTCATTGACACAGGGCAAAGGTTCTTTTATAATATATCACATAACAACGTTATGTTACAATTTCTGCCGTGCCGCCAACGGGCCTGCGGCACAAAGTTTCCCCGTTTTATTTGATGCTAAAGGAAGGTGAGCGTTTTGTCAACCGAGGCGGCGCGTTTTTCCCACAACCCGGAAAAAATCGCCTTTCTGACAGACTCTTGCGCAGATCTTTCCCCCAAGCTGCGCAAAAACAAGCCTGTTTTTGTGGTTCCGCTGCATGTGCGCTGCACAGACGGCGAGTTTCTGGACGGCGAAGATATTTTTGCGCAGGATATCTACCGGCGCCAACAGCTGGGTGAAATGCCCGGCACATCCCTGCCAAGCGGCGGCCGTGTAAGCGCCGTGCTGGACGAAATTGCCGCGCTGGGCTACGAGAAGGTTGCGGCCGTGCACCTTTCCTCTGGCCTTTCCGGCACATACAACCTGGTGCGCATTGAAGCTGCCGAGCACGCAGGGCTGGAGGTGCGCGTGTTCGACTCGCTCAGCGGCAGCCTGGGCCTTGGCGCCACTGTGCTGCAGGCGTGGGATGACGTGTGCGCCGGCATGTCCTGGCAAGAGCTTGTGGAGCAGCGCATTCCGCAGCTGATTCGAAACACATTCCCGTTCTTTTCGGTAGATACGCTGGAATATCTGCAAAAAGGCGGGCGCATTGGCAAAATTACCGCCATTGCGGGCACCATGCTGAACATTAAGCCCCTGCTGAGCTTTGCGCCGGACGGCCAGCTTGCCAGCGTGGCCAAGGTGCGCGGGCGGCAGGCTGTGCAGCCCAAATTTTTAGAGCTGCTGGCCGCGCGCACAGCCGGGCACACGCGCTATAACCTGGCCGTGGCCAACGGCGGCGCCCCCCAGGAGATGGAGGCGCTTGCCAAAAAGATGAAGGCGGCTTTTCCGAATTACGAGCATTTCTGGAAAGCGGAAATAGATGCCACGCTGTCGAGCTATATTGGCGCAGGCGTGCTGGGCGCAGGCATTCAGTTTTTGGATTGAGCCCGCCTTCCGGCACACCCGCTGCCCTGAAAACAAACATGAAAAAGCCCCGGCCTTACCAGGCCGGGGCTTTTCTGTGCGCCGCAGTTTGCGGCAACATGGTGAGCCGCCGGGGATTCGAACCCCGGACCCATTGCTTAAAAGGCAATTGCTCTGCCAACTGAGCTAGCGGCTCATATGCATCTGACAGCTTAACAATTATAACAGCCGCACAAACGCTTGTCAATAGCTGTTTTTCACGCAGCGGGCCAAAATTCCCTGGCAGGCGGCGGGTCCCCGCCGGGGCCCGCCGCACAATATTCCATTGTTACACCGTGCGGTAATAATATTCGCTGCGGCCATTCACCGTCACATACAGGGTGTCGAAGTTGACATATTCCCATGTGGCATAGTATTGTTCGTTACCTGTATTTACCATTCCGTCCTCATAAAAGTGATAAGTTGATGACGGGAGATAAAAACTTGTATAAAAACTCCCTTCCGCTGGGATGTCTATATAGTTGCCACTGCTAGCATACCACTCGCCACGCATAAAAGCCAGCATATCTCTAGTGGCCGCATAAGAAACATCAATATATTGTTCTAAATAGCGCAATTTTTCACTGATTTCTCTTGGATAAGAGGAATATCCAGCTCCTCGAATCATGTCACAAAGGTGAATTGCCTCCAAATAGAGTTCTGATATTTCATATCCTTCATATTGCGATGTCACTTTAAAATACTGCTCTGCGAGGCCATACCCTGGTTTTTTGTAGTCCTCCATAGCCTTATCAAATATTTGCGGCACACATTCCTGCATCAACTGGGAAGCATCTAAAAAATCTTCAATATTAGAAAGTAAAATGTATCTTTTATAGATGTCATTGTTCTCTAGCGCCTTCAGATAAATGCGAATATTTTCCGCCAGCTCCTCAGAATCCTGATATCCTTCCAGCGCAAGAAAGGCCTGGCGCGCCTGCTCCAGCTCGCCCTGCTCCATCAGCACCTGTGCGTCCACATAGGCCGCCTGCTGTTCATCCAGCATGCTCAGCCACGGTGCACGGCGGTATACGGCCTGTGCCCGGCCATATTGCCCATAGGAAATAGCCGTTTCCAGCGCGCCGGCCTGCCGCCAGGTGTAAATGCCAAAGCCGGCCGGCACCGCCAAAACCGCCAGCACCACCACTGCCGCAACCACCCGCCTGCGCAGGCGGCGTTTCTTCGGCTGCGGCGCAGGCTGCGCCGGCCCCTGTGCCGCCTGTGCCGCGGCAGCGCACGACGGCATCTCCCGGCTTTCCACAGCGGCCGCCGGGTGCGGCGCATCTGCAGCAGGCGCTGCTGTTTGGGCTGCCGCAAGGCGCGTGGCCAGCCCGGCAAGTTCGGCGGCAAACTGCGCAAGGCTTTGTGTGCGCCTGCCCGCCTGCATATCCATGGCGTTCTCCACAAAAAGCGCAGCGGGTTCTGCTCGCCAAGGGCAAGCGGCGCGCCGTTCATGCGCGCGGGGATATCTGGCGGCACAGCGCCCTCGGTAAGGGCGTACAGCACCGCGCCGTAAAAATATACGCTGCCCGCCTCGCCCTGCACACCATAGTAAATTTCGGGCGCGGTGTAGCCCGGCGCACGGTAATCGGCCCCGTTTTTCTTCACAAGTTCTATGCCATTGCCGCGCACCAGCACGCACTGCGGCGCGCAAAGGCTGTGCGCCTGCGTCCCTTTTTCCTGCAGGGCTGCCGCCACGGCTGCGGCCACCTCGGCCGGGGCCAGCCTGCGCCCCGCCTGCACAAACTGTACAAGCGGCACGGCCCGCTGCCCTGTGCCGCGCGGCCGGCCTTTTTTCTTCCACATGAAAACGCCCAGCACGGCCCCGGCCGCACACAGCGCCAGCGCCGCCACACCCAGCACAACCCCCATGCGGGATTACGTCTTATACGGAATGCCGTTTGCCTCCAGCACATTGATGAGCTCAACGACATGCACGGTGCCATTGATGTTTTGCGCACCGTCCACGCCCACGGTGTTTACCCCCACCACATTTCCGTGCCCGTCCAACATGGGGCCGCCGGAATTGCCCTGGTTGAGGGCTGTGTTTGTCTGCACAAGCTACACGTCCTACGAGGCCGTGCCCACCACGCGGCTTGTCTTGATTGCGCTGACGATGCCGTCTGTCACCGTCATTTCATCCACACCTGCCGCCTCTTGCCCGGTCAGTATGTCCGCCCCGCCGGGAAAGCCCAGCGCCCACACCGCAAGGCCCGTGTCAAAGCTGCTGGTGCGCAGCGCAAGGCCCGGCACCTTCAGGGGCGCCGCGGTTTCCAGCACAGCCAGGTCTGCCCCGGGGGCCGTGGCCTTCACTGTGGCCGGCACGGCCGCGTCGTGCGAAAGGTATATTTCAAATTCGCTGCAGCCCTCTATCACATGGTAATTTGTCACCACATAGCACGAGTTGCGCGCCACGGTGAAGCCCGTGCCGTAGAAGGCGTTTTCGCCGCTGATGGCCACAATGCGCACCGTGCTCTGCCGCGCGTCCAGCACGGCGCCCGGCACGCTTTGCGCGCCGAAGGCCGCGCACGCCAGCAGGCACGCCAGCGCCAAAACGGCCGCCAGTTTCTTTCCAACACCCCGCATAAAAAAACCCATTTCCCGGGAAATGCCCCGCGCCACCCGCAACAGGGGCAGGCCTTTCTGCTGCCGGCAAACACCTTACCCCTTTTGTTTTATCATACCACATCCCCGGGCCCGGCGGCACAGGCGTCTTACACAAAAAAGCGCCTCTGCCTTCAGCATTTTGCCAAAAGAAGGGGCGGTTTTCTGTTTTTCGCTGTCAGGCGCGGCCCGCGGCGGCGCAAAGCCATTCTTCGTCATGCGAAACGCTGTTGAACAGCGCCTCCAGCTTGGGAATATCCGCGCGCAGTGCCATGCGCACAAACCCCTCGCCAGCGGCGCCAAACGCCGTGCCGGGTATGACGGCCGCGCCATGGCGCGCCAGCAGCTTTTGGGCAAAGGCGGCGCTTGTGTCGCCCGTTTTGCGGATGTCAAGAAACGCGTACAGCCCGCCCTGTTGTTTTGGCTGGGCCAAAAACGGAATGTCCGCCACCCGCCGGGCCACATATTCGGCGCGGGCGCGGTAGGTTTCGTTTACATGGGCAAATATCTCGCGGCGCAGGGCCAGCGCGTGCAGCCCCGCCCGCTGGGACACCATGGGCGCCACATACACATTGCTTTCGTTTATTTCGCGCATTTTTTGCACAAGCGGCGCGGGCGCGGCCACATAGCCCAGGCGCCAGCCGCTCATGCAGTAATCTTTGGAAAAAGAGTGCACCGTGGCCACATGCCCGGCCATGCCGGGCATGCCGGCAGCGGGCACAAACGGGGTGTCGAAACAATAGGCGGTGTAAATGTCATCTGCAATCAGCACAATGCCCTTTTCCCGGCACACCTCGCACAGCGGGGCCAGCTGTTCGGCCGTAAGGCACACGCCGGTGGGGTTATTGGGCGTGTTGAGAATAACGGCCCTGGTGTTTGGCCCGCAGGCGGCCGCCAGCGCCTCGGCCTGGGGCACAAAGCCCTGCTGCGGCAGGGTGGCCACCTCTACCGGCACGCCGCCCGCCAGGCGCACCTGCTGGGGGTATGGGGAAAAATACGGCGCAAACAGCACCACTTCCTCCCCCGGGGCCAGCAGGGCCGACAGCAACAGCCACATGGCATGGCAGCCGGACGCCGTCACCATCACCTGCTCGGGGGCTAGCGCAAGGCCATAGTCCTCCTGCCAGCTTTGGCAAATGGCCGCCACCAGCTGTGCATCGCCCGCTGCCGGGCCATAATGCGTATAGCCGTGCAGCGCGTCCTGCATGGCGGCGCGCACCACGCGCGCATCGGTGTCAAGGTCCGGGTCGCCCAGGGCAAGGTCCAGCACGGCGCCGCTTTGGGCGGCGTCCGCCATGGCCATCATTCCGGCAAGCCCGTCCAGGGCCGCATCATTCTGTTTCATAATCTCCCTCCTGGCCACGGGCGGCCCGCCGCGCGTGGCCGCCCGTCTGTTGTGGTTCAATCAAACGTGCGCAAAAATTCCGACACAAGGGCCAACCCCTCGCGCAGGGCTGTGGTATCTTCTGCAAAGCAATAGCCAATGCGCAGCCAGCCCTCCATATCCATAGCCGCGCCGGGCAGCAGCATAACGCCCGTCTTTTCCAAAAGCTGTTTGCAGAAGGTGACGCTGTCCACCGGGGCGTCATACTTCAAAAAGGCTGTGGTGCCCGCTTTGGGCCGCACATATGAAATGCGCGGCTCGCTTTGCACCCACGCGTCCAGCACAGCGGCGTTATCCGCCACAATTTTCAGGTTGCGGCGCAGCAGCGCCTCGCGGCTGTGAATGGCAAGCGCGGCCAGGTAATCGTCTATTTTGCCGCAGCTGATGGTGTTGTAATCCCGCCGGCGGTTGATGCGCTCAATCAGCTCTTCCGGGGCGGCCACCCAGCCAAGGCGCAGGCCCGCCAGCGAAAAAGTTTTTGAAAAGGTGCCCACACTGACGCCCTTTTCATACAAATCTGCCATGGCGGGGGCAAAGTTTTCGCCATACGGCGCGTGGTTCAGCCCGCGGTACGCCTCGTCACACAGCACCCAGGCGCCGCAGGCCCCGGCTATTTTCGCCACGCCGCGAAGCAGAGCCTCGTCCATCAGCGCGCCGGTGGGGTTGTTGGGGTTATTGATGCAGATCAGTTTTGTGCTGCTGTCCACAAGGCTTTCCAGCTCTGCCAAATCTGGCAAAAAGCCGTTTTCCGGCCGAAGCTGGCAAATTTTCACCCGGGCGCCCAGCGATTCCGGAATGGAATACAGCTGCTGATAGGTGGGAAGCACGCTGATAACCGTATCGCCCGGCTCTACCAGGGCGTTGATGACAAGGTCGTTCGCGCCAATGGCCCCGTGCGTGATGGTGGTGTTTTCGGGCCGCACCGTCTTATACAGGCCGCACAGCCCTTCGCGCAGCGCCATAGAGCCCTCGATGTCGCCATAGGTAAGCTGCATGGCGCGGATATCCTCCCACACCTTGTCGCCCTTGCCGGAAAGCGCGGCAAGCTCTTGCACTGTAAGCGACTTTACGCACGTCTCGGCCAGGTTATAGGTGCAGTTATTCTCATAGGCGTTCATCCACATCTCTACGCCAAAATCCCGAATCTTCATCGTATTCCTCCTTTTCGCTCACAGCTGCACCACTGTGCCCACGCCCATCGCCTCGGCCCTGCGCAGCGCACAGGCCGCGGCGGCAAGGTCCTGCAGGGCAATGCCCGTGGTGTCAAACACTGTGATGTCTCCGTCCCCTGTCCGGCCCGGCTTCTGCCCGGCCAGCACCTGCCCAAGCTCGCCTGCAATTTCCTGCGGCGCAAGGAAGCCCTGCTTCACCGCCATTTCCACTTCCCCTACGGCAAGGCACTGGGGCGTGTCGTCGGTGTATACGCGCGCCCCGGCCAGAATAGCGCCGTCCAGTTCCTGCTTTCCGGCAAGGTCGGCCCCCACGCAGCTGAAATGCGTGCCCGGGCGCACCCACGCCGCCTGCACAAGCGGCTTGTATGACGGCGTGGCCGTGACGATGATGTCGCTTTGGCCCACGGCCGCCGCAAGGTCTGGCGCGGGCTCAATGGAAACGCCGGCCGCATATACGCCAAGTTCCCGTTCCAGCGCACTTGGCAGGGCCGTGGCCTTTTCGCGCGCCTGGGCCGGGTTTTTGGCGTCGTGCAGCAACACGCGGCGCACCGAGGGCACCGCACGCAGCATGGCGCCCACCTGATAGACGCACTGATGCCCTGCGCCCACCACAAGCAATACCCGGCTGTTTTCCCGCGCCAGATATTTCGCCCCCAACGCCGCTGCGGCGCCCGTGCGCATGCCGGTGAGGGCGCTGCCCTCCAGCACGGCCAGCGGCCGGCCCGTCCCGGCACTGAACAGGGCTACCAGCGCGGAAAGGGGCGCCTGCCCGCACCGGATATTGTCCTCAAAAAAGCTTACCAGCTTTAAGCCGAACACGCCCTCGCTGCCCAAATGGCCGGATTTGATATCCATATCCGCCGCCTTGGGTGAAAAATCGTGAAACACCAGCGGGAAGGTTTCCGCCTTTCCCTGTGCCTTGGCCAGATAGGCCTGCTGAACCCCCGCCAGCACGTCGTCCAGCAAAAGCACCTGTTTCAGCTCGGCCGCGCCAAGCACCCGTATCTCTGCCATACAAACACGCCTTTCTCCGCGCGCAAATGCGCAAAAAGCACACCTGCGCGGCTGTTCTTTGAGAAAAGCATACTGCACGCCCGGCTTTGCGGCTATGGCCGGACGGCCAAACGTGCGCCACGGCGTTTGGAAAAATTACAAATCACCGTGCAAAAAGGTGCACAGATACAGCTGCTCGTAAAAGGCCCTATCCTCCGTGCCTTCGCCGCACAAAAGCGCTTTCGCCTTCTGCATGCGGTAGCGCACAGTGTTGGGGTGCTGAAACAAATGTTTTGCGGCCAGCGCTGCGTCACCATGGCAGCGCACATAGCACAGGGCCGTTTCATACAAAGCCGTGCCGTTCTTTTCGTCATAGCTGCGCAGGGCCTCCAGCCACGCGCCGCAAAAGCGCTGCACATACCAATCCTGCCGGGCGGCCGCGCGCACGGCCTGCACGCCCATGGCCGCATATTCCGCATGGGGCAGGCCCTGCGCCTGCGCATACTGCGCGGCGCGCACGCTTTCTTCCATAGCGCGCCCTGCACAGGCAAGCGGCAGCACCTCGCTTGTGCCCGTGGCGGCGGCGCGCAAAGCGGCCGGCGGTGCACCCGCGCGCCCCGCGGCACAAAGCAGCACCAGCATGCCACCCAGGCGGAACACGGTCCCGCCGCTGGCTGCCTCCCAGCGGGCCGCCTCGTCCAGCCAGGCCCCGGCCGGGGCCTGGCCAGAAAGAGCACATGCCGTGCACTGCACCTGAACCGGCGCGGCGCCAAGCAGGCGCTGTGCCAGCCGTTCACAGCGCGCAGGCTGCTGTTCGCGCGCAAGGCGGGCAGCCAGTTTATCCTTTTTCTCAAACGCCGCGCTTTGCCCCAGCATGCCCTTTACGGCGGCAATCACATCTTCCAGATACACGCCGTCATACAGCAAAAGGGCCGTGCCTGTCTGCTGCGCCATGGCGCACACATGCGGCGGAAACTCGTGCAGGAACACCGTCTTTACCGCAATGGCGGTGACGCCGCGGCGCATCAGCCCCTCCATCGCCTGCCAGGCCAGGGCGGGCTGCCCCTGTGCAAACAGCATGGTGCTCAGCACCAGCTCGTCTTTGTAAAAATTGGCATAGCTGCCCTGTGTGGGCTCGTAATCCAGAAAGGCCACGTTGGCCACATTTCGGGCAAGGCCGCTTTGCCCCGCCACGCAGCGCATGCCGCGCAATGCCGGGTGGCGCAGCACAGCCTCCAGGCTCAGCATGGCAAGGCCCCCTTTTTTGTGTTTGTTATATGGTAACATACTGGGACAAAGGCTATCGCCGCCAAGGGACACCCCGGCGCGCGCTGCCACAAAGTTGAAACCCGGTGTTCCACTTGTTTCTTGATGCTATTGTACCACGCTGGCAGCAGATAGAAAAGGCCCGGCGGGAAACACCCGCCGGGCCGTGCGCACACAGCCCCTGCTGTGTTCAGCGCGCTTTTGTTTTAATTTCTTGCAAAATTTGAGCCTTAAATTCCTCCAACGGCTTCACCCCGCCGTTTTCCTCTTTGCGGGCGCGCACAGACACTGTGCCGTCCTCCATCTCTTTTGCGCCCACCACCAGCATATAGGGCACTTTTTGAAGCTGCCCCTCGCGGATTTTGTAGCCCATTTTTTCATTGCGGCAATCTGCCGAGGCGCGCACGCCCGCGGCCTCCAGCGTTTGGGCCACTTCGCGCGCATAGGCCTGGTGCGCTTCGGCAATGGGAATCACGCGCACCTGCTCGGGCGCCAGCCAGGTGGGGAAAGCGCCCGCAAAATGCTCGATGAGAATGCCAATGAAGCGCTCGATGCTGCCGAACACCACGCGGTGAATCATCACCGGGCGGTGCTTGAGGCCGTCTTCGCCGGTATATTCCAGCTCAAAGCGCTCGGGCAGCTGCATATCCAGCTGGATGGTGCCGCACTGCCAGGTGCGGCCAATGGCGTCTACAAGGTGGAAATCCAGCTTCGGGCCATAGAAGGCGCCGTCGCCCTCGTTCACCGTATATTCGCGGCCCAGCTCTTCCAGCGCGGCGCGCAGGCCGTCCGTGGCCTGCTGCCACGCCGCCTCATCGCCCAGGTGGTCTTCCGGCATGGTGGACAGCTCGATATGGTATTCAAACCCGAACAGGCTGTACACCTGGTCAATCAGCTTCACCACGCCTTTGATTTCATCCTTGATCTGCTCGGGCGTCATGAAGATATGCGCATCGTCCTGTGTGAAGCAGCGCACGCGCATCAGCCCGTGCAGCGCGCCGGACAGCTCGTGCCGGTGTACAAGGCCCAGTTCGCCCATGCGCAGGGGCAGATCGCGGTAAGAGCGGGGCTTTGTCTGATACACCAGCATGCCGCCCGGGCAGTTCATGGGCTTGATGGCAAAATCTGTGTCATCAATCACCGTGGTATACATATTCTTTTTGTAGTGATCCCAGTGGCCGCTGCGCTCCCATAAAGCGCGGTTGAGCATCACAGGGGTGCTGATTTCCTGGTAGCCGGCGGCGCGGTGAATTTCGCGCCAGTAGTCAATCAGCTCGTTTTTCAAAATCATGCCCTTCGGCAGGAAGAACGGGAACCCGGGGCCCTCTTCCATCAGGGTGAACAGCTCCAGCTCTTTGCCAAGGCGCCGGTGGTCGCGCTTTTGCGCCTCTTCCAGCATGTGCAGGTAGTCTTCCAGCTGGCTTGCTTTGGGGAAAGCGATGCCGTACAGACGGTCCAGGCTGTCGCGCTGGGCGTCGCCGCGCCAATAGGCGGCCGCCACCTTCAAAAGCTTAACGGCCTTCAGGGCACCGGTGCTCATCAGGTGCGGGCCGGCGCACAGGTCTGTAAAATCGCCCTGCGTGTACACGCTGAGCTGCCAGCCCTTCTCGGCATATTCCTCTAACAGCTCCAGCTTATAGCTTTGCCCGGCAAACAGCGCGCGCCCCTCTTCCACGGTGATAAAGCGCTTTTCCACCGGAAGGTCTGCCTTGATGATTTTTTTCATCTCGGCCTCAATGGCCTCAAAATCGCTCGTGGTAAGCGGGCGCTCTGCCTTGATGTCATAATACCAGCCATTTTCCAGCGCCGGGCCAATGCCGAACCGGGCCTGCGGGAACAGGTGCTGCACAGCCTGCGCCATCACATGCGCGGCCGTGTGCCAGAAAGCGTGCTGGCCCTCGGGCGAATCGAAGGTCATAATTTCCAGCGTGCAATCCTTTTCCAGCGGCGTGCGCAAATCGCATGCCTCGCCGTCCACCTTGGCGGCGCAGGCTGCCTTATACAGCCCCGCGCCGATGCTTTTGGCCACTTCGGCGGCTGTGATGCCCGCCTCAAACTGCCTTTTGTCGCCTTTCAGTGTTACTTGTATCATGCGTTTCCCCTTTCTTCAGCCCGGTTTCGGCTGAAAACAAAAAATGCCCATCCCGCACGAATGCGCACGGGATGAGCAGGAAGCCCACGGTTCCACCCGAATTATACTACTATTTGTTTTAAAATCAAAAATAAAACAAATAGCAATATCACTCTTGCCGGCTGTAACGGGCCGTGCCCGGCGGGGGTTCGCCCCCGCACTCTGCGGTGGTAGGAAGCATGCCCGGCACAAGGCCGCTTACAGCCCGGCGGCGGCCCTCTCTGCATGTGCAAAAAGCAAGTTCCCATGTCCGCTTCTGCGTTTTTACGGGATGGTCTTATGCAAGTAAGCATACACCCGCCCGTTGCGGTTTGTCAACGGTATATGTCACAAAGAGGTAACAATTTCTTGACAATTTTGTGAACAAACGATACAATATAACATGTGATTATATGTAATATTGAGGCAGCCCGCTGAAAAGAGCCGGGCTTGCCTTTTACTTCATTTGTAAATAAACCTGTTGTTTCGCTCGCCTTGGGCTGCCCTCATATTACTTTTATTCATCAATTTTGAACTGAATAGGAGTGGACCCCATCTTATGTTACCATTGTTACTGCCGTTGTGGCTGGTGATCATTGGGATCATGGCCATACTGGCCGCCGGGTGCGTAGTGGGCTTTTTTCTGGGCGAAAGCCACCGCAAAAAGGTAGCCGAGGCAAAAATTGGCAGCGCGGAAGAAGAAGCCCGCAGGCTTGTGAATGACGCTGTAAAAACGGCGCAGCAAAAGCGCAAGGAAGCCCTTGTGGAGGCAAAAGACGCCGCCCTTCAAATGAAGACGGAGGCCGATAAAGAAATTAAAGAGCGCCGCAACGAGCTCTCCCGCCAGGAGCGCCGGCTGGACCAGAAAGAAGAGGCGCTAGACAAAAAAGTTTCTGTGATGGAGCAGAAAGAGGAAGACCTTCGCAAACGGCAGGAGCTGGCCGAGGCCAAGCTGAACGAGGTGGAACAGCTTCGCCTGCGCGAGATGGAAAAGCTGGAGACCATTGCCGGCCTTTCTTCAGAGGATGCCAAGCAGCTGCTTTTGTCGAAACTGGACGAGCAGCTTGCCCACGAAAAGGCCATGCACATTGCCGCGTATGAAACGCAGACAAAGGACGAGGCCGAAACCATGGCGCGCGAGCTGATTAGCCAGGCCATTGCCCGCTGCGCGGCCGACCATTCCAGCGAGGCCACCGTGTCGGTGGTGGCCCTGCCCTCGGACGAAATGAAGGGCCGCATCATTGGCCGCGAGGGCCGCAACATCCGCGCGTTGGAAACAGCCACCGGCGTAGACCTTATCATTGATGACACGCCCGAGGCCATCACGCTTTCCAGCTTTGACCCTGTGCGCCGCGAAATTGCCCGCATGACGCTGGAGCGCCTGATCAGCGACGGGCGCATCCACCCCGCGCGCATTGAAGAGACGGTTGATAAATGCCGCCGCGAGCTGGAGCTTGCCATGAAGCGCGAGGGCGAAAAAGCAGTGATGGACGTGGGCCTGCACGGCCTGCACCCCGATATTGTAAAGCTGCTGGGCCGCCTGCACTACCGCACCAGCTATGGCCAGAATGTGCTGAACCATTCGCTGGAAGTGGCATATCTTTCCGGCATTTTGGCCGCAGAGCTTGGCGTGAACGTCACCCAGGCAAAGCGTGCCGGCCTGCTGCATGACATTGGCAAGGCGCTGGACCACGAGATAGAGGGCAGCCACATTTCCATTGGTGTGGACATTGCCAGAAAGTATAAAGAGAACCCGGCCATTATCCACGCCATTGAGGCGCACCACGGCGATGTGGAGGCCAAGACGCCGCTTGCCTTTATTGTGATGGCAGCGGACGCCATTTCTGCCGCACGCCCCGGCGCGCGCAAGGAAAACCTTGAAAGCTATATCAAGCGTTTGGAAAGCCTGGAGGAAATTGCCAACAGCTTTGAGGGCGTAGAGACAAGCTTTGCCATTCAGGCGGGCCGCGAGGTGCGCATTATGGTGAAGCCGGACGCCATCACAGACGACCAGCTTGTCATTTTGGCGCACAGCATCTCCCGCAAAATTGAGGAAGAGCTGGATTACCCCGGCCAAATCAAGGTAAACGTCATTCGCGAATCCCGCGCGGTGGAATACGCCAAATAAACAGCATTATAAAAGCGCAGCCTGATATTACAGGCTGCGCTTTTGCATTTCCATGGGCGCAAAGCACTTTTTCTGCAGGCAAACCATCAGGCCCTTTCCGGGGCAGGCAAAGAGGCCAGATACTTGTTCACCTGGCGGCGCGTGCAAAGGCGCACGCCCTGCTTGGCTGCGGCAAAGTGGGCCTCGTGCTGGGCATGCCGGGCTTTGGTGCGCCCTTCGTGCATAATCCACCAGAAAAATTCTGCATCAAATTTTTCCTTACAGCCCAGCGAGGGCCTTGCCTTTCCCCTGTATTGCCACCAGCGGCGCAGGTTGGCGGCAAGGCAGGGCACACGCGCAAAATCTAAAAAGATGCACACGTCTGCCATAGAAAAGCGCTGCGGGCAAACACGGGCATAGTTGCCGTCAATCACCCAGCCCTTGTTTTCTTCCAGAAATTTCTGCACCCGGGCATTCTGCTCTTCCAGGCTGCGCTCGTTCCAGTTTCCATAAAACTGCACTGTGTCCAAATGCAGCACCGGCAGGCCATACATTTCCCCCAGGCGCTGTGCCAGCGTAGATTTTCCGCTGCCGGAATAGCCAATAATCTGGATGCGCACGGCGCACCGCCCCCTTTCCGGATGTATGTGCCAGTATAGCACGCCCTGCGCCCGGCCGCAAGCGCCCGCACGGGGCGCTTTCTTTTCTCAGCCGGGGTAGCCCATGTAGGCCATGGTGAGCGGCGCCGTCTTTTCCATAGATACCCGGCACACCACAATGCTGCCGCCGCCCGCAACGCTGCCGGAATCTCCATTTCGGAATTCAAAATCCGGCCCCAGCGCCACGGTCCACTCCGGGATGCCGTCTTTGCACAGGGCCAGCGCAAGGGTGCCGGCCTGCACACAGTCGCTGTATTCATATTCATAGCGGTAACTGCCGTTCTCCAGCGCGACAAAGCCGCCGGGGCCGTCTGTGGCCTCCAGCCGCCAGCCCGCCGTATTTTGGCCTTCCGGCTCCCATATGCCCACCAGTGCAGAACCCACATAGTAATAGGAATTGCCGCTTCCCCTGTCCCCAAAAGTGGCGATATATTGATGTGTACGCCCGTCTTCCCCTTCATAGGTGGCTGTGCACACATCGCCGGTGAGCCATTGCAGCTTCAGGTTCCCCTGCACCGCATAGGGGAACTGCTGTGCATACAGGCCCCTCAAATGCACGGTTTTGCCTGTGGAGGGGTTTTTGTAGAACACAGCCAGCCGAAGCGAAGAGGAAAGGCTGACGCGCAGCCCCGCCCCATAGGCCGCCGCCCCCAGCGCCGCCGCCAGTGCAAGCGCCAAAAACACAGCGCGCAGCCGCCGGCGGGCCGCACGCCCCTGCTTCCAGCGCACCTGCGGCGTCTGGCGGCGCAAATGCTGTGCCAAGGCGTCGAACTGTTCTGCCTCCAGCGCCTGCTTTGGCACCGGCAGGGCGCGCCGCCCCCAAAACAGGCAAAGCCCCTGCGGCCCCTGCCATGCATCTGTCACGCCGGTGTAGGCAAGGCATGCGCTTTCGCCCGGGCTTTGCAGCAGCACGGTTTCTTCCCCAAACTGTGCGCTGCGCACCCCGGCCTTGCGCGCGGCTGCGCGTAAATTCCGGCGCGAAAGCGCCCCAAAGAACACCTCTGCCCCATACAGCACTGCCAGCAGGCCCTCCACGGCAGCCAGCGCATACAGGCCTGTATCGCCCTCCCGGCCCGCCAGCCACAGCACACTTGCCCCAGACAGCACCAACAGCGCAAACAGTCCGCGCATTACCCAGCGCCGCCGCTGCACATGCTGCCCGGCGCGCACAGCCAGGCTGCGCGCCGCCGGGGTGAGGATATCCTCTATATAAAACAGGGGTGCCTGCAGCTGGGCTTCCGCCGGGGCGGGCACGGCCGCCGGCGGCACCTTGGAGGCCTGCGGCTGCTTTTCCCCGCCCGCCAACAGCTCATCCACACTCACCTGCAACGCGGCAGCCAGCTGCGGCAGGGCGGTGATGTCCGGCAGGCCAAGGCCGCGCTCCCACTTGCTTACCGCCTTGTTCGTCACGCCCAATGCGTCTGCAAGCTGTTGCTGTGTCATATCCAGCGCCTTGCGGCGGGCCGCCACAAAAGCGCCTATTTTTTCGCCATCCATTCCAATGCCTCCTTCTGGTGCGCGGCCCGGTGCATTCACAATGCCGGGCCCCGCTGCCTGGCATGTTTACTTTACCACACACCCCCCGGGCGGGGCAACACACGGCCTGTGGAGGCCCTGTCTACGCAGCGTAGAGCGGGCCGTGCCCCGGCAAGGCCCGCCAATACCTGCAAAATGCAGGCCCGGCGGGGCGCCTGTTTTTACAGGCCAAGTGCACATGGCATTGCAAACGAAAGGTACCATAAGCCCCATAGCAACCCAATCGCCGCCATGGAGGCTTTCCATGCTTTTCCAACCAGGTGCAAAACCGTTTGCGGCTACCCATGGCCGCAAAAATTCCGGCGCTTGTTTTTTGTGCAACCTGCCCGTTTACAAAGCGATGACGGCAGTGCTTTTGCCTCCAGAGGCCAGCCCGGCAATTTGGGGCAGGCCACAGCATGAAAAAGCCCGGCAACCCTAACGGATTACCAGGCTTTTTCAATGTGCTGGACATCAAAACCGCCAGCTCAAAACCAATAGTTTCTTACGTCAAAGCTCCCTTTATTCCTGCGGTTTTTCCTCGTCGCCCGGCTGCGTGGCATCTTCGCCGCCGTCTTCCGGCTCATCGCCCTTCACGCTGGCCAGTGCGTCTTTCGCCTGTGTCAGCAGGCTGTCCGCCCCGGCTTTCACTTTCCCCAGCATCTCGGGCGCGTCCGCAGCCACTTTCTGCGCCACACTGGCGCCCGCATTCACCACGGCCTTGCCTGCCACCACAATGGCCTTGCCCGCCTCGCTAAGCGAGCCGGCCAGTTCATCCGTGTCGATGCCCGCCCTGCCGGCGGCCTCTTTCACTTTGTTTTTGGCTGTATCCACAGCCCCCGCCGCCTGTTCTTTCACCTCATATGCCGCATCTTCTGCGGCTTCTACAAGGTCTTCTTTCACATCCTGCAAGGTGGGCTGCGGCTGGGCCTCCGGCTGCGGCTCGTCGGGCTGTGCACAGGCCCTCGCCTCTTCTTCCGCAGCCTTGTTTTCGGAATATTTCTGCGCCACTTTCACAGCCGCAGCAGCACCGGCTGCAGCCACGCCAATTCCAAACAATTTTCCCCAAAATCCCATATTTCTTCGCTCCTGTCTGCAAATGCTCAAATTGGAATATACCGGGCTTTTCCTTTGGCCCATGCGGGAAAGGCACCTGCTGTGCCTGCCATCCCTCCGGTATCTTATTTTCATTATATCCGCTCTTATGCCGTTTGCAAGTAAAAAAGGGGCCTCAAACATGGACTTTTTGTAAATTTTGCCCAATTCGCGCTTTTTCGAGCCCCGGGTTTTCCCTATGGCATCCTTCTGTGCCGTCCTTGACATCGCCCCGCCATTTGCTATACTGTACATAAATACTGGAACGGATTCCATTTCGGAAGGGAAGCGCTGCTGTTGGAAAAGGAAAAGGCCGTGCGCCTGTTGGACGTAGCCCGGCACGCCGGAGTGGGCGTAGGCACCGCGTCCCGCGTGCTGAACCATGAGCCCGGCGTCAGTGAGGAAAAGCGCCAGCGCGTGCTGCGCGCCATTGAAGAGCTTGGCTACCGGCGGAACGCCATTGCACGCAGTTTAAAAGTAAACCGCACCAAAACGCTGGGTGTGGTGATTCCCGATATTGCCAACGAATTTTACTGCGAGATTGTGCGCGGCGCAGAAGATGCCGCGCGCAGCGAGCACTACACCATCATTTTATGCAGCACCGACAGCCGCCCCGCGCAGGAGCTCAGCACCATTACCATGCTGACAGAAAAACAGGTGGACGGTGTGATTATGCTCTCCTACGATTGCTGCCCGCAGACGCTGGACGCGTTGAAGCGTTCTGGCCTTCCCACCGCGCTTATTTCCACCCTGTGCACCGATGACGCATTTATCACCATCAATATTTCGAACTTTGACGCAGCATATCAGGCTGTGGAACACCTCATCGGCCTGGGCCACCGTTCCATCGCCATGCTGGCCGGGCCTCCCAGCGACATTGACGGCGGCGAAAACCGTTTGCTTGGTTACCGCGCGGCGCTGGCCGCGCACGGCCTTCATGGGCTGGACCCCGCCGAAACCCTGGTTGTGCCCAGCAGCGCCTATACCTATGAGGCCGGGTATGCCTGCACCCGGAAGCTTCTGGCCACCCAGCGGGTATTTACCGCTGTGTTTGCCGCAACAGACCACATGGCAGTGGGCTGTGTGAAAGCCCTGTGGGATAATGGCCTGCGCGTGCCGGAAGATATTTCCGTCATTGGCTTTGATAATTTGTCCATTACCGGCTATTCCACCCCGCCCATTACCACTGTGAACCAGCCCCGCTATGAGATGGGCCGCCTTGCCGCACAAAAAATATGCCAGGTTCTGGCCGGGCAGGATGTGGAACAACGCCATATCACGCTGCGTCACAACATCGTATACCGCGCTTCCACCGCCGCACCCGGCAGGCTGAAGCAATATGTCCCCAGTGGGAAACCGGTTTAAAATTGCGGCCATAATTTCCACAATATGGAATTTTCAAAGTGCTTCTTGTGTATTTTCTCTATATTTCCTGTGTCAAAATTGGCAAACCCATCCATTGACAGGGAAGGGAAATCGTGTATACTGAATTTAGATGGAATCGATTCAATTTGAATCTCACCAGCCTCCTCAAACAAATTCCAGCGCTGCCCGCCCATGGCAGCCTGCGAGGCGGCTCTTTTTTCAAGAAAAAACTGGAATCGATTCCAGGGCTAATACAGGGCTTTTGCCCGGAAAGAGGGACCCCATGCAAGCCGAAGCAATCCGTACTCAATGGGATAAACGGGACGCCGTGGTGCTGCGGGCCGGGCGGTATGAAGCCCTGGCTGTGCCGTCACTGGGCGCAAATGTTCTGAAACTCACCTACCGCCATCCGTGCGGGAAAACACTGGATATTCTGCGCACCCCGCCGTGCGCGCAGGTGCTGCTGGATGACCCCTATGCCTATGGCATTCCTGTGCTGTTCCCTGCGAACCGCATTGCGGGCGGGGAATATTCCTACGATGGCGTAACCTACCGTTTTCCGCAAAATTACCCAAACGGCGTGCACATCCACGGCGTGGTGCACAACCGCGCCTGGCATCTTGCCGAACTGTGCGCCCGAGACGGCGAGGCCCGTGCTGTGTTTCAGCTTTCCACCGAGGACCCCACGCTGCGCGCGCATTTTCCCATTGACCTTGTGCTGCGGCTGGAGTGTCTGCTGAACAAAAACGGCCTTGTACAGCGCTTTGTGCTGTGCAACGAAAGCGAAGTGACCATGCCGTTTGGCCTGGCGTATCACACGGCTTTCCGCGTCCCCTTTGTACAGGGCGGCTGTGCCGCAGACGTGCGCCTGCGCCTTCCGCTGGAGGGCCTGTGCGCAGACGACCCGGTAGACCGGCTGCCCTCTGGCAATGTGCGCCCGCTTTCCCGCTATGAGGCCGGTTTTGCCTCCCCGGCAGGTGAAGACCCGCTGAAGGCGCCGCTGGACGCGTTGTACAAAGCCCCTGGCGGCAGCGGGCAGGCCGTGCTGCACGACAAAGCCAGCGGGCTGGAAGTGGTGTATGACGCGGATGCGGAGGATTTGTATTGGATCATCTGGAACGGAGATGCCAAAAGCGGGTTTGTGGCCATAGAACCTCAAACCTGGCTTTCAAACGGCATCCATCTGCCGCACCCGGAGCGCCACGGCGTGCTGTATGCGCCGCCGCACACTGTGTGGCAGTGTGAAACACGCATTTATGCGCGCTGAAGCAAAGGAGGGGATCTGATGGGCGAAACCATACTGGAAATGCAGCACATCGCCAAGGCGTTCTCTGGCGTATCTGCGCTGAAGGACGCACAGCTCACCCTGCGCAAGGGCAGCGTAATGGCGCTGGTGGGCGAGAACGGGGCCGGAAAATCCACTTTAATGCGCATTCTCACCGGCATATACAACCACGACGGCGGTAGCATTCTGTATAAAGGCCAGCCGGTTCACTTTCAAAATGCCATGCAGGCGCGCGCCGCGGGCATTGCCATCATCCATCAAGAGTTCAACCTGTTCCCAAACCTTACAGTGGCAGAAAACATCTTTCTGGGCGATAAAAGCGTGCAGGCGCACGGCTTTGTAAATTGGAACGCGATGTACCGCCGCGCGCAGGAACTGGTAGATTCCATTGGCGGTACCTTTTCCGTGCAGGAAAAGGTGCAGGCCCTTTCTGTGCAGAACCAGCAGGTAGTAGAAATTGTGAAGGCACTGGCTGCAAACGCCGAGGTGCTTATTATGGACGAGCCCACCAGCGCGCTGCCGGAAAGTGAAGTGCAGCACCTGTTCCGCACCATTCGCGGCCTGAAGGCGCGCGGTGTGGCCATTGTATATGTCTCGCACCGGCTGAATGAGATTTTTGAGATATGTGACGATATCACCGTGCTGCGCGACGGCGTGACAGCCTTTCTCTCCCCGGTGGCAGCCACCACACAACAGGAGGTGGTGGCGCAGATGATTGGCAAGGAAGTGACGGTGCTGTACCCCAAGCAGACGGCCGAAATTGGCGGCCCGGTATTGGAAGTGCAGCATTTATCCGATGGGGAAACCGTAAAAGACCTTTCCTTCTGTGTGCACAAGGGCGAAATTCTGGGGCTGTATGGGCTGGTGGGCTCTGGCGCCACCGAATGCCCGGAGGCACTGTTCGGCCTGGTGAGTTCTGCGCGCGGCACGTTCCGCATGGACGGCCACCCAATCCACCTGAACAGCCCGGCCCAGGCCGTGGCGAACCACATTGCCTATGTGCCGCCAGACAGGCACCGTCAGGGCATCATCCGCCAGCTCTCCATCCGCTTCAACCTCACGCTTGCCGTTGTGCGCAGGCTGTGCCGCCGCGGCTTTGTGCGGCGCCAGGCAGAGCAGGCCCTGGTGGACGAGTATATAGAAAAGCTGCGCATCAAGTGCGCCGGAGATGCACAAAAGGTTACATTCCTCTCCGGCGGAAATCAGCAGAAGGTGGTTATTGCAAAGTGGCTGGCCACCAAGCCCTCGCTTTTGATTTTAAACGACCCCACCCGCGGCGTTGATGTGGGGGCCAAGGCCGAAATTTATGCCCTCATCAGCGAGCTTGCCTGCGCAGGCATGGCCATCATCATCACGTCTTCGGAAATCAGCGAGATCCTCGGCATGTCCGACCGCATTCTGGTGCTGAACGAGGGCGTCGTCTCGCGCGAATTTCTGCGCGGGCAGGCAGACCAGAAATCACTTTTAAGCGCGGCGCTTGTTCGCGCAGACGCACCACAGGGAGGGTTGTGAGATGAAACACCGGCAAAAGGGCCTGCCTGCGCGCCTTTTAAGCAAAAGCGAGACACCCATCGTTGTGTTCACGCTGCTCGTCTACGGGGTGTTCAGCGCAATGGCTCCCAATTTCAATACATTCAACAATGTCTCTGTCATTGCCCAGCAAATCACCATCAACGGCATTGTGGCGCTTGGCATGACCATTGTCATCATGATAGGCGGCATGGACCTCTCGGTAGGCAGCCTGCTGTCACTGTGTGGCGTGCTGGCCGGCATGATGGACAACGCCGGGCTGCCTGTGGCGCTGACGGTGCTGCTGACGCTGGCCCTGGGCACAGCGCTGGGTGCATTGAACGGCCTGCTTATTGTCAAGCTGCACATTCCAGACATCATTGTCACGCTGGCCACCATGAACATCTTCCGTGGTGTGGCGGTAATGGTAACGCGCTCGCAATGGATCACCGACTTTTCCGAGGGGTTCCTGCGCATCGGCGCCTCCAAGGGTGGGCTGTTCTCGGTTCCCATCCTGCTGTATGCCGCTGTTGCCGTGGTGTTTGCCGTATGCCTGCGCTGGCTGCCATTCGGCCGCCTGCTGTACGCGGTGGGCGGAAACCGCGAGGCCGCCGGGCTGATGGGGCTGAACGTGGCCTCTGTAAAACTGCGCGTCTATGCGGTGAACGGCTTTTTGCTGGGGCTGGCAGGGCTGCTGTTTGCCTCGATGTTCGGCAGCATCCAGGCAGCCACCGCGGCCACCAGCCTTCAGTTTCAAACCATGGCCTCGGCGCTGATTGGCGGCGCCAACATCTTCGGAGGCGCGGGCAGCGTGCTGGGCACGGTGTTCGGCACCATTCTGTTGGGCATGATCAAAAACGGGCTGGTGCAGATACATGCCTCGGAATACTGGCTGGATTTCATCACCGGCGCTGTCATCCTTCTGGCGCTGTTTGTAAACCTGATTCAGCTGCGCAAGAAAGGGAGGTGATAAAATGGCACAGCAGACGCAACCCCGCGCAAAGCTGCTTTGCGCGCTGAAAAACAGATATACCCTGCTGCTGGGCATCATCGCTGCAGAATTTCTGCTGTTCGGTTTTCTGGCGCCCTACTTTCTCACCGTGGGCAACCTGCTGAATATTTTGCGGCAAATTTCTGAAATTGGCATAATCTCCATTCCTCTCACCTTCCTTCTGCTATCCGGCCATATGGACCTTTCCGTCGGCTCCATCGTGGGCGTGTGCGGCATTGTATGCGGCATGCTTTTGCGGGCGGGGCAGCCCATTGTGCTGGCTATACTGGCCAGCATCGCAGCAGGCGCCGCGGTGGGGTTTGTGAATGGCGTGATTGTAGGCAAGCTGAAAATCCAGGCTGTGGTGGTCACCATCGGCACACAGGTGATGTTTCGCGGCCTGTGCTATATCATGACATCCGGCCGCGCTGTCAGCGGTTATCCCCTTTCCTTCTTTGTGCTGGGCACCGGTGATATTCTGGGCCTGCCCATCTCGGTGCTGGTGCTTGCCGCATGCTATCTTGGCGCATGGTTTGTGCTGGAGCGCACCTATCTCGGCCGGTATATCCTGGCCATTGGCAACAACCAGAACACCACGCGTTATTCCGGCATCCGGGTAGACCGGGTAAAAATGCTGTTGTTCGTGTTTTGCGGCGTTATGACAGCCATTGCCTCTGTGTTTCTCATCTCGCGCCTTTCCAGCGCCGAGGCCACGCTGGGCTCGGGCTACGAGCTGGACATCATCACCGCCGCACTGATTGGCGGCATCGACATCAACGGCGGCAGCGGAAAACTGCAGGGCACATTTCTTGGCATCCTCATCATTGGCATTTTGCGCAACGGGCTGAACCTGATGGGCCTTTCCGTCATCTATCAGTCCATCATTCTCGGTGTGCTGCTGCTTGTGGCAGTGGCAAAGCGCAAAGGCTGAACCCATGTTCCCAGCGGGCGGCGGCAGGGCTGCCACCGCCCGGGAAGATACCTGTTTCTTTTTAATTTAATAAGGAGGACAAACATGAAAAAGGCAATCGCAATCATTCTTGCGGCGGGCATGATGCTCGCCATGGCTGCCTGCGGGGCCACCCCCGCGTCTTCAACTGGCACATCCGCACCGGCGGGCAGCAGTTCTGCACAGGGGCAGGCCACCCGCACCTATTTCATCAACCCCAAAATGGTGGGTGCCGCCTATTGGGAGACGGCCAAAGAAGGTGCCATGCAGGCAGGGGAAGACCTTGGCGTGGAAGTGATTTGGAACGGCACGTCTGAGGTGGACGTGGCCAAGCAAATCAACATGGTGACGGATATGATCACCCGCCAGGTGGACGGCATTGCCGTGGCGGTAAACGACGCCACCAGCATGACGAATGTGTTCAACCAGGCGAAAGAGGCCAGCATCCCTGTGGTGACGTTCGATTCCGACTCTGAAAATGCCGAGCGCGCATACTGCATTCTGCCCGACACAGACGAAGCCATCGGCGAGGCCTTCCTTGCCGCGCTCATCAACCAGATGCCCGAGCCAAAGGGCAAAGTGGCTGTGATGATCGCCTCCCCCAGTGCGGCCAATATCATTGCATGGCGCGATGCGGCGCTGGCCAAAATTGAAAAAGATTACCCCGACATTGAAATTGTGGGCGTTTACCCCTCGAACGACGACCAGCAGAAAGCCTATGAAAACGCCAAAAGCTTCATTCAGGCCAACCCGGACCTGAGCGGCATTCTGTGCCTGGCTGCCGCCGAGACGCCCGCAGCCTGCAAGGCTGTGCAGGAGGCTGTGGAGGCCGGCCAGCTGGAAGAGGGCCAGGTGAAAATTGGCGGTATGGGCATGCCCTCGCTGGTGCGCGAGTATTTGAAAGACGGCACAATGTCGGAAAGCGTCATCTGGAACCCGGCCAGCATGGGTTATCTGGCTGTGTGGACGCTGGATCAGCTTGCCCAGGGCAACGAGATCAAAGACGGCACGGAAGTGCCCGGTGTGGGCACCATCAAGGTGGACGGCGACCGCATCTACTGCGGCACGTTTACATTCACAGCGGACGACGTGGATAATTACCAGTTCTAATCAAACAGAAAAACAGGGCCGGGCGGCTTCCGCGCCCGGCCCCTGCATTTGGAGGCAAGTTATGGATATTATGAAGCAATTTCGCCTGGACGGCAAAAAAGGGTTTATCACCGGCGCCGCCCAGGGCATTGGCAAGGCCATTGCCGAAGCATTTATTCAGGCCGGGGCTGAATTTACCATTGTGGATGTCAACGAAGAAAAGGCACAGGCCGTGGCGCAGGCCTTTTCGGAACAGTATGGCAGGCACATCACCGCGTTCCGCTGTGATGTGTCAGACCCGCAGCAGGTGGCTCAAATGGCCGAGATGGTGGTACAAACCTACGGCACCATCGATTTTGCCATCAACAACGTGGGCATTGTAAACTTTTTCCCGGTGGAATCTGTTCGCCCGGAAGACTGGAAGCGCGTGATTGATGTAAACCTGTTTGGCACGTTCCTGTGTGCACAGGCAGCCGCCAAGGTGATGATTGCCCAGAACAAGCCCGGCACCATCGTAAACATGGCGTCTATGTCTGCACGCATCATCAACACCCCGCAAACCACCTCCAGCTACTGCACCAGCAAAGCGGCTGTGGTGCACCTTACGCGCTCGCTGGCTGTGGAGCTTGCCAAATACAACATCCGCGTGAACTGCGTCAGCCCCGGCTATGTGGCCACAGAAGTGGTGACGGACTGGAGCGATGAATTGCAGGGCTGGATAGACCGCACCCCGCAGAAACGCATGGGCACGCCAGAGGACATTGCCGGCGCCTACCTGTACCTTGCCAGTGATGCCTCCCGCTATGCCACCGGCACCGAGCTGTTGATTGACGGCGGCTACACCGCCATTTAAGCCCGCACCGGCTTTTTATGAACAAAGGCGGCGTGTACCCTTGTACACGCCGCCTTTGGCATCTTTTGGGCCAGGGCTATTTCCATTTCAGCGCACGGGCGGCGCGGTAGCCGATATAGCGAAACACACCGGCAACCAGCCACAGCTCTATTAACACATAACAGGGCACATTGCGCAGGCGGAACTTCGGCTTTTTTAAGTGGGGAATGGCTCGCGCTGCCTCCTTCGCACCCTGAAGGTACGGCTTCCAGAAGCCGCGCAGGCCGAACACCAGCACCTTCAGCAGGTACCCCGCCAGCAGGAACGGAAAATTCAGCACAAACATCAAAAACGGCATATTCTTCCACGGCAAAAGAATGCTGTTGCGCCCGCTTTGCACGCTTTTGAATGCATTGTAGCGCACAGCGCCGGTGGTTGCCCCGCAGATATGGTAGCACTTTGCCGCCGGGCAATACATGTTCTTATATCCAAGGCTGTTGGCGCGCCAGGAGATATCCACATCCTCAAAATAGGCAAAAAACGTCTCGTCAAACAGGCCTATCTCATCCAGAATGCATTTGCGGTACAAACTGGCGCCGCCGCAGGCGGAAAAAATGCGCTGCGGCTTTGTATAACGCTTCCAATACATGCCGTCGCCGCGTTTGCACGCCCAGCCGAACAGGGTGACGTAATCGCCTGCATCATCGGCAAGCTCGCGTTCAAAATGGCGGATCATCAGGCTTTGCACAGCAAATATCTTCTCGTCTGTGCCGGCCATGGCAACCAATTCCTCCAGCCACTGCGGCTCGGCAAAGGCATCGTTATTAAACAGCACTACATATTCGCCCTTTGCCGCGCGGATGCCCTGGTTCACCGCGTGCGAAAAGCCTGTGTTGCGGCCGTTTTCAATCAGGGTATAGCCCTCTTGCCCCACATAGCTGCGGGCAATGGCAAGGCTTTCATCTTCCGAGCCGTTGTCTACTACAATCAGCTCAAAATCCCGAAACGTCTGTTCCCGGATGGATTCGATGGAGTCCTTCAGCCATCCCGCGCCGTTCAGGTTTGGAATGACAATGCTTGCTTTCACGGCGCGCGGCCCCCTTTTTACTTGGATGGCACCCATGCGCAAGGGCAGGCTTGTCTGGCCCTTTACACTGGCACGTGTTCAGTATACCCGCTTTGCGAAACGGTGTCAACGCGGCCATGCACATTTGCCAGAGGCCGGCCGATGCTTTATAATGATAAAAAAGCCGCCAAAAAGCGGCATGGCACACAACGCAAAGGGAGGGCCGGGCATGGCGCAGCACAAAGAGGATGGCAATGGCAAACGGCTGGCCGTTGGCATTCTTGCCCATGTAGACGCCGGAAAAACGACGCTTTCCGAAGCGCTGTTATATCAGAGCGGCAGCCTGCGCCGCCTGGGCAGGGTGGACCACGGCGATGCCTTTTTGGACACAGAGGCCCTGGAGCGCGAGCGCGGCATCACCATTTTTGCAAAGCAGGCCGTGTTTTCTGTGGGCGGCACATGCATCACCCTTTTGGACACGCCCGGCCATGTGGATTTTTCGGCCGAGGCCGAACGCACGCTGCAGGTTTTGGACTATGCCGTCCTGGTTATCAGCGGAACGGATGGCGTGCAGGGCCACACCCGCACCTTGTGGAACCTGCTGGCCGCGCACCACATCCCCACGTTCCTGTTTTTTAATAAAATGGACCTGCCCGGTGCAGACAAGGCCGCTTTGCTGGCCGAAGCCCGCGCCGCTTTCGGCGAGGGGTGTATCGATTTTTCCCTTCCCGGCACACCGCAGTGGGAAGAGGCACTGGCCATGCAAGGCGATGAAGTGATGGAGGCATACCTGGAAACGGGCACCCTGCCGCCCGGCGCGTCTGCCCGGCTTGTGGCACAGCGCAGGGTGTTTCCCTGCCTGTTCGGCAGCGCATTGCGGTGCGAAGGGGTAGATGCCCTGCTGGCCGCACTGGAGCACGACACCCTTGCGCCTGCCTATGGGCCGGAATTTGCCGCACAGGTGTATAAGGTAAGCTATGGCGGCAAGGGCGAGCGCCTGACCCATTTGAAAGTGACAGGCGGCGTGCTGCGTGCAAAACAGCTGTTGTGTGCGCAGGGCGGCAGCTGGCAGCAGAAGGCAGACCAGCTTCGCATTTATTCCGGCGCAAAATACACGGCCGTGGCCGAGGCGCCCGCCGGCACGGTATGCGCCGTCACCGGGCTTTCGCACACCTATGCGGGCGAGGCGCTGGGCTGCCAGCCGCCTGCGCAGGCCCCCGTGCTGGAGCCCGTGCTCACCTACCGCGTTCTGTTTCCCGAAGAACAGGACGTCCACACCGCCCTGCAAAAACTGCGCACGCTGGAGGAAGAAGACCCTCAGCTGCGCGTCTCGTGGAACGCCCAGCTGGGGGAGGTACACATGCGTGTGATGGGCGAAGTGCAGCTGGAGGTGCTGGCACGCCTTGCACAGCAGCGCTTTGGCCTTGCCCTGCAATTTGACGAGGGCGGTATTTTATATAAAGAGACCATTGCCTCCCCGGTGGAGGGCATGGGGCATTTCGAGCCTTTGCGCCATTACGCCGAGGTGCACCTTTTGCTGGAACCCGCCGCGCGCGGCAGCGGGCTTCATTTTTCCAGCGCGTGCAGCGAGGACATGCTGGACAAAAACTGGCAGCGCCTGATTTTGACGCATTTGGCCGAAAAGGTGCATGCAGGTGTGCTGACAGGCGCGCCCATTACAGACATGAATATCACGCTGGTGGCCGGGCGCGCCCACAGCAAGCACACCGAGGGGAGCGATTTTCGCCAGGCCACCTACCGCGCCCTGCGCCAGGGCCTGCGCAGCACGGAAAGCATCCTGCTGGAGCCTTGCTATGCTTTCCGGCTGGAGGTTCCGGCCGCATCGGTGGGGCGCGCCATGGCGGATGTGCAGCGCATGAATGGCAGCTTCGAGCCGCCGCAGCTGTGCGGCGAAACGGCTGTGCTTACCGGCACGGCCCCCGTGGCCACCATGCGCGGTTATGCGCGTGAAGTGGCCGGGTATACCCAGGGAATGGGCCGTTTTTCCGCCGTTGTGCAGGGTTACGCCCCCTGCCATAATGCCGCACAGGTGATTGCCGCAGCGGCTTACAGCGCGGATGCGGATACGGAAAACACGGCCGATTCCGTGTTCTGCGGCCATGGCGCGGGCTTTACCGTGAAATGGAATGAGGCGCCTGCGCTGATGCATGTGCCCCCCGTGTTCCGCCCGGCAGCCCCCGCCCCGCCGCCTGCCCAAAGCCGCCCGCGCGAAGCGGCAAAGCGCTATACCGGCACGCTGGAGGAAGACAAAGAGCTGGAGGCCATTTTCGTGCGCACCTTTGGGCCCATCCGCCGGCGGGACCTTGTGGACAGCGCCATGGCACGCCGCCCGCGCGAAGCGCCCTCGCAGCCGCAGCAGCCGGTGCACGACTATCTGCTGGTGGACGGCTACAACATCATTTTTGCATGGGACGAGCTGAAAGAGCTTGCCAAAGAGAACATCGATGCAGCCCGCGCCGCCCTGGCGGATATTCTGTGCAATTACCAGGGCTTTCGCCAGTGCCATGTTATTCTGGTGTTCGACGCCTACAAGGTGCGCGGCGGGCGCGGCGAGGTGCAGCAGTATGGCGGCATCTGCATTGTGTACACCAAAGAGGCCGAAACGGCCGACATGTATATTGAAAAGGCCACCTATCAGCTTGCAGGCCGCCACCGCGTGCGCGTGGCCACCTCGGACGGCGCCGAGCAGCTTATTATTTTAGGGCATGGCGCATTGCGCATGTCTGCCCGGGCCCTGAAAGAGGAAATTGAACTTGCCGACAGGCAGATTGCCGAGATACTGGCCCAAAGGCAGTAGCAAATTGCACGGGCCGCAGGCGGCCAGACGAAAAATTTTTACTTTCTTCTTACAAAATAGACAAATTCTGTTGACGGGCCGCCGCTTTGCTGATATGCTGGAACTGCTGGAATAAGTGGTGGAGCCTGTCATAGAGCGCCGCTTGGTGTCTCTATTTATTCGCAGTGTGATAACATGCGAGCGGGCGCGCGGCCTGAAGCCGCCGTGCGGCAGCGGGGCAGGCCCTTTTTCTTGGTAAAGGGGCCCTGCCCCTTTTTTCCGGCTTTGCCGCAGGCAGGCCGGGCAATTTTCTTCAACACAGTTTTGCGAAGCGGGGGCTTGTATGGACGTATCGTTTTCCTCATTTCTCAGCCAGATGGGCGGCAACCCCGTTCTTCTTATTACGGTGGCGCTCACGCTGGGCGTGATTTTTGTCAACGGCTGGACAGACGCGCCGAACGCCATTGCCACCTGTGTCACCACGCGCTGCATGAATGTGCGCGCGGCAATTCTTATGAGTGCCGCGTTCAACTTCCTGGGCGTGTTTGTGATGACCAAAATCAACAGCTCTGTGGCCTCCACCATCAGCAATATGGTAGATTTTGGCGGCGACACGCGGGAGGCTCTGGTGGCGCTGTGCGCGGCGCTGTTTTCCATTGTGGTGTACAGCGTGGGGGCCTCGATTTTCGGCATTCCCACCAGCGAAAGCCACAGCCTCATTGCAGGCCTCTCCGGCGCGGCCATTGCCATTCAAAGCGGCATTGGCGGCATCAATATGGGCGAATGGGCCAAGGTGCTGTATGGGCTGGTGCTCAGCCTTGCGCTGGGGTTTGCCACTGGCTGGGCCGTGTGCAAACTGGTGACACTGATATGCCGCGGCATGGACCGCCGCAAAACCAACCCCTTCTTTCAGGCCGCGCAGATATTCGGTGCCGCCGCCATGAGCTTCATGCACGGCGCGCAGGATGGCCAAAAGTTCATTGGCGTGCTGTTTTTGGGCCTTGCCTTCTGCAACGGGCAAAGCAGCGTGCAGGGCATTGGCATTCCCGTTTGGCTGATGCTGCTGTGCAGCGTGGTGATGGCCCTGGGCACCAGCGTGGGCGGCGAGAAAATCATCAAATCGGTAGGCATGGACATGGTTCACCTGGAAAAATATCAGGGGTTCTCGGCCGATATGGCCGCTGCGCTGTGCCTGCTGTATTCCAGCCTGTTTGGCATCCCTGTCTCTACCACACATACCAAAACCACTGCCATTATGGGTGTGGGGGCCGTAAAGCGCCTCTCGGCCATCAATTTCGGCGTGGTAAAGGACATGGTGCTCACCTGGGTGTTCACCTTCCCCGGCTGCGGGCTTATCAGTTTCATCATGGCAAAGCTGTTTATGGCCATTTTCTAAACCGCTTTTAGCCCGGCCCCCGGGCAAACATTTCAGGAGGCGCGTAACGTCATGTCAAAAAAAACAGATTCTTTTTATTTCGAAAACTTCATTGCCTGCACCCAGCTCTCGTGCGAGGCAGCCCATCTTCTGGAGCAGACGATGGAGCACTTCGACCCGGCCCAGCTTCCTGAGAAGCTGGACGAGATCCATGCGGTAGAGCACGCTGCAGACGAAAAGAAACACGAGCTGTCGGACGCCCTTGTAAAAGCGTTTATCACGCCGATTGAGCGCGAGGATATCACCCTGCTCAGCCAGTGTATCGACGAGCTCACCGATAAAATTGAGGATGTGCTTATCCGCATCTATTACAACAACATGAAGACGGTGCGCCCCGAGACGCTGTCCCTGGCCAAGGTGGTGGTGCACTGCTGTGAGGCTGTGCGTGAAATGATGGTGGAGTTTGCCGATTTCAAGCACTCCAAAAAGCTGCACGAGCATATCATCCACATCAACACCATGGAGGAAGAGGCCGACGCCCTGTTCATCTCCAGCATGCACGAGCTGCACAACACCAGCACCGATGCGCTGGAGATTATTGCCTGCCGCGAGGTGTACATGTACCTGGAAAAATGCGCCGACGCCTGCGAGCATGTGGCGGACGTGGTGGAAAGCGTTGTCATGAAAAACTCTTAAATTTACTTCCCCGGGTGCCCGGCGTGTACGCGCGGGCGCCCGGGGATGCACCAAAACAGGCCGCCGGGACCCCCCCGGCGGCCTGTTTTTTCTTCCCCGTTTCCCTGCGCCTCACCGCAAAAACAAATGCAGCAGCCTATCGTACAGCGCGCGCCTGTACGGCTGGTAGCGCATGGGAAGGTCCAGCCATGTCTTTTTCTCCACCATGCTCTTTGCGTGGGAAAATGCGTCAAACCCCACTTTGCCATGGTAAGCGCCCATGCCGCTTTCACCCACGCCGCCAAAGCCCATTTCGCTGGTGGCAAGGTGAATGATGGTGTCGTTGATGCATCCCCCGCCGTAGCGGCAGCGCTCGGTAACCTGCTGCATTCTCTGCCTGTCCTCCGAAAACAGGTACAGCGCAAGCGGCTTTGGCTTGTTGGCCAGCAGCTCATACACCTCTTCAAACCGCTCGAACGTAAGCACAGGCAGAATGGGCCCAAAAATCTCTTCCTGCATCACGGCGTCGTCCCAGCTGACAGAATCCATCACAGTGGGTTCTATTTGCAGTGTTTCTGCCTTTGCCGCGCCGCCCAGCACCACTTTGTCAGGGTGCAGCAGGGCGCACAGGCGGTCAAAATGCTTTTGGTTGACAATTTTGCCGTAATCCGGGTTTTCCAAAGGGGCCTGCCCATATTGCGCGCGCACCTGCCGGCATATCTCTTCCACCAGCGCGTCTTTCACGCTGCGGTGGCACAGAATATAATCGGGCGCAACACAGGTTTGCCCGCAGTTGAGATATTTGCCGAACACAATGCGCTTGGCGGCCAGCTTCAGTTTGGCCGTGCTGTCTACAATGCAGGGGCTTTTGCCGCCCAGCTCCAGCACGGCGGGCGTCAAATGCCGGGCCGTGTGCAGCAGCACCTGTTTTCCCACATTTTGGCTGCCGGTAAAAAAGACAAAGTCGAACTTTTGCTCCAGCAGGGCAGCGTTTTCTTTTCGCCCGCCGGTTACCACTGCAACATATTCAGGGGCAAAGCATTCGCCAATCATCTTTTCTACCACAGCGCTTGTGGCCGGCGAATAGGCGCTGGGCTTGACAACCGCCGTGTTCCCCGCCGCAATGGCGTCTGCCAGCGGGTCCATCGTCAAGAGAAATGGGTAATTCCACGGGCTCATAATCAGCGTGTTGCCATAGGGCGAGGGTTTCACATAGCTGGCGGCGGCAAACTGCGCCATGGGGGTGCGCACCCTGCGCCGCGCCGCAAAGCGCCGCGTGTGGCGCGCCATATAACTGAGCTCTGTAAGCACCAGCCCCGTCTCGCACATAAAGCTTTCATATTCGCTTTTGCCAAGGTCCTGCCGAAGGGCGCGGGCAATTTCGGCTTCATGGCTCTGCACGGACGCATGCAGCTTTTTCAGCGCCTCAACGCGAAAGCTCACCGGCAGGGTGGCGCCGCTTGCAAAAAAGCGGCGCTGCCGTTCCAGAATTTCTTCAATGTGCATGGTTATTCCCTCCTACCTGATACGGTTTTGTAAAATTGCTGCAATTCGCCCGCGTCCATCAACTTGGGCACGGGGTATAACGGGTTTGCCTCACGCGCGGCATACCTGGCCATCTGGGGGATATCCTCTTCCCGAATTCCGGCAAGCGTTTTCGGAAGCCCCATGCGTTCATTCAGTTCCCGAATGGCCCGGATAAATTTTTTTGCGCCCGCCTCATACGTGTCTCCGGCCAGTGCCACACCGGCTGCCACACCCATTTCATGCAGTTTTTTGTGTGCTGGCGCGCCATATGCCTCCAGGACAATTGGCATCAGCACAGCGTTGGCAAGGCCGTGCGGAATATTATACTGCCCGCCAAGCGAATGTGCCACCGCATGGATATACCCCACATACGATTTGGAAAAGGCAATGCCCGCTTCGTAAGCTGCTGCAAGCATATCGGCGCGGGCCGCGCGGTTTTGCCCGTCTTGAAACGCGGCTTCCAGGCTGGCGAATATGCGCTGAGTTGCCCGCAGCGCCAGCGCACGGGTCTCTTTGCTGGTAGAGCGGCCAATGTATGCCTCTACCGCGTGCGTCAAAGCGTCCATGCCTGTTGTGGCAGTCAGATGCGGCGGCAGAGTGAACGTCACCGCCGGGTCCAACACGGCGTAAGCCGGAATGAGGGCAAAACTGTTCATCGTATATTTATGCCTTTTTTCTCTGTCGGTAATCACAGCGGTAATGGTCACTTCGCTGCCTGTGCCAGCTGTTGTGGGGATGGCAATGAGCGGCGGCAGCTTTCGCAGCACGCGCAAAAGCCCTTTCATCTGGTTGACCGAACGGTGCGGGTAGGCAATGCGCGCACCCACCGCTTTGGCGCAATCCATGGGGGAACCCCCGCCAAATGCAATCAGGCAGCCGCATTGTTCCTTTTCATAAAGCGCGCGCGCCTGTTCCACATTTTCTACCGTTGGGTTGGCGCATGTGCCATCATACACCGCGCAGCGAATGCCGTTTTCCGCCAGGCGGGCCTCCAGGCCCGCTGTGATACCCGTGGTGCGAAGGCCCTGGTCGGTGACAAGCAGAGCCGAACCAACGCCCAGCCTGCGCAGCAGGGCGGGAATTTCATCGAGGTTTGCAAGGCGCTGCGGCTGCCTGTAAGGCAGAACCGGCAGCGCCAAATGGAAGCAGAATTGATAAACACGGCAAAATGCCCGATACAACACATTCATAAACGGGGCAGCCCCTCCCTGCTGAGCGCGCGCAGATTTTCCGAAATCTGTTCCAGCACTTCATAAAATACGGCGCGCTTTTCATCTGTAATTTCCTTTCCCGCCATTTCCACCGCCAGGCTCGCCCTACGGCACACATATTCCGCGGCCGCTTTGCCCGCATGCGTCAGCCGCCATACGCCGCCGTACAGGGTTTGCCCTGCGCTTTCTTTTACCACAAGCCCTTTTTCCCGCATCATGGCCATCATGCGGGACACATCCGCCTTATCTCTGCCGCACAACTCGCCCAGCTGCGGGGCGGTGACGCCGCCGGGGTGGTGGTACATGGCAAGCAGATACAGGCAATGCGGGCCGCGCAGGCCATATTTTTCCATCTCTTCCGCGGCCAGTTTATGCCAGCAGCGCGATATTTCTGAAATGGCAAAAGAAAACCGCTCAAACCGGTCTACCATCTGTGCGCACCTCCCTGTTTTTCGGCCGCCTGCCGCGGCCGGCCACAGGCTATTATGCGCTTTGAATGTTGATTTGTCAACATCTTGCCTGCATTTGTCGCCTGCCGGTGCAACCTGCGGCGGGCTCATTTTGCCTTGGAAGAATTGCCTGGCTGTGTGCTGTTTAAAGTTTAAGGTTCCCTTTGCCGGGGTTTTGCTTGCTTTTTATCCGGCTCTTCGCTCGCATCGAACCAATCAGAAATGACACAACCGCGAGAAAGATGTTTGCCGCGCTATTTCTTCAAAAAAATCCGAGTATCCATATGGATACTCGGATTGGTCGGAGTGTAATTATAGGACTTGGGAAAATACAGTCATATCAATGGTTTGCAAATAATAAGCAAGAGGTTCTTGTGTAAAAGATTTCCGAACTCCACTCTAGTGCTGTCCATTTCCTTGGGCAGCACTCTTTTCATAGCAAATACAACTGCCAAAATAGAATCCGGGAAAATCCCTAATTAAGAATCAGTACTTACATTAATAATTTCTTTTCTAAGGCTAGCCGCCTTCCATGCGATATGCAAATCTTTTGCTGGATCAGAGTGCTTATCGCACACTTGAAGAATCATATCGAAGTATGGCTCTCTTTTGTTAAGCCCTAGTTCTCCTTTGAGGTTTTTTCTATTCATTTTAAAGTACACAGAGGTAACCGCAGTTTCGGCACTAGTAATAGCTTCAACTTCATAATCACGCTGATCCATCTCGTTCCTGCATTGTCTTGCCAGAAGACAACAAATAAGGGAAGTAGTAAGGGCCGCCTTCGCCTGTATGCGAGAATCCCCGTCGCTTGCAGACTTTTTTGCATATTGATATGCGGTTTTTAATTTAGAGTAGTTTTTTGGGTATATTCTGTAAATACTCTTTGAGCGCTGCAGCCAGTAATCCATATCTTGATTCAAATCAGGTTCTAGTTCTTCGTATATGTCAAGAATTAATTTCCCGGCACCTTTGGCATGGCCAAAAAGTTGGTTTAAGGTATCAAAAAGAACGGTTTCAATATACAACCGCCTTTTGGCCCTGTCTTTTGAAAGTTTTGACACAATATATTTAATTGTATTGATAATTTCTTCGCTATCAAGATCCCTCATAAGTGATAACAAATAGTACTTGCTATTGTGGACCAACTTTTCACTTGAGTGGCGAGCTTTTTCACCCTTAGCCACAGGAACTCGTTCTATAATACCGTGCATCCGTTCAATAAAATCATCCACATTACGAAATCGAATATTAAGTGCACTAATATCGCTGAAGTATAGTTTATCTTTAATGCACAGCAACATAAGTAATACCAGTTCTTGCTGACTAAACTTTTTGGGAAGGCTATCGAAAATTGAAAAATCAATTTTTTGATCATCACTAAGTCTTTTGAGATAATCAATGTTGGTTTCTTTTGTTTTTCTCCGACTTAATCCATATTTATCACATGCAGGGATCAGTTGCTTTATCTCGTCACCTTCAAAACTGGGCGGCAATAATACTGTTTCAGCGTTAAGAGTGTCTGGCAAATAAATATCATTAGTATTTGTAGCAACTACCAATTTGTTGTTTTTCTTTTTTAGCAATTTTTCAGAATGAGCCACCAATTGATAAGCGTAATCAGATAATGAGTTGCTATCGAATAAAAAAAGAGTCTCTGTACTGTTTTCCAAAATGGAGTGTAATAAATCCTCATCAACCATAAACTCAGAGGGGAAAAAAAGTACAGTGTATTTTTGATATCTTTCCGCCAAGATGCTTAGCACAACAGTCTTTCCACTAAAGCGTCGTCCTCGAACGATAACACTATTGTTATTAGACAGATAAGTTTCAATATTGCCAACACATTCACGCATGACCCGTAGGCTTGATTTATAAAATTGATTTTCTGCGGGATTGAAGATATTTTCACCTGAAAGATATTTAATATTTAAATTTTTATCATCCGGATTTATATCAATGGTTCGAGGGTTGGTGAACTGGTATTTAGCTCCAGCGTCTTGGGCAGCAATCTTTTCATATTCAGATACAAATTCACGATAAAATAGTTCATAATCATTTATAATAATGACTGTGTTAATTCCGTACTCTTCAAGATCAAATTCTTCCTCAGGTTCTAGTTGCTTTGTACGGATGATACAACGCAGGATATTAGATGATATATCTTCTTTTACTTGCGAATAAATATATTTTAAATCTGGTTCATTTGCTAAGCTACAACCTATGTAAAGAATATTTGTTTGAGAATAATCGCTACTTATAGCATTGTAAATTGTCCTGTTGTTACTTGAGGTCAAAAATTCAATGTACTGATTTACACTAAATACAATATTTTTTTGAACTTTATATAGTACTTCATGCACTGCATCTCCATGAAGTTTATATACTAACTTCATGGATCTATTAGGCACATTAGCATCCTGATATGGCAATACTGGTGTGTATAAGCCAGTCCTCTCAATTCCGTCATCAACATTTAATGTATAAATATATGCCCATGGTAGTGCAAGGAAAGCAGATAAATACTCAGGAAGTGTAACTTGTGTAAAATAGGTTTCAAAAAAATCCCACTGTTTTTCTTTCGGCACGATGGAAAAAAAGCGTTCAGAAATTTTATTAAAATCAGCACTTGATAAATTGATTTGCCGAATTTCATTTATCATTTTTTTCATAATCTCTGTTGCCTGATTACCATCAGGAACAGTCGCTTTTTTTGACGAACAATTTCTTGTGAACCCCGCCCCAATTATCGGAGTCAATTTTTCGTCGTAGAGCATTTTAGCAAGCAATTTAATGCCATCGGTGTGGCTGTAATATGTGATACTCATACGGTGGCCTCTTTTCATATTTTCAAGTATAGCAATAAGAAAAATTATATTCATTATACCAAATCAAGCCAACAATGTCACTCTTTACTGCCTGATTTTTGTGTTTCGCTACCTAACGAGACTACGGGTAGTGGCTTCATATATTTTTAACCAGAAGGGAGGGAGATTTCCCACAAGCCAACCATCGGGCTGGCTTTTTCTATTTCACAACGAAGGAGGTTTTTTGGTGGCTGACGATAAAAAGAATATTCCAGACGCTGGGAAAGTGGACGAGCCTCCCAAGCTGGGAAAGGTAGAGCCTGTCAAAGCCGATTTCCCGGTGCAGGATCAGCCTACCCCGGCCAAGGCGGATGCCCCCGTGATAGAAGATGCGTCCAAGGTGGTAAAGCCCCCTGAGGCGGAGCAGCCGGCTCCGTTCAAAACGGAGGCTCCCAAAGACAAGGACGCTCCTGCTCCGTCTAAAAAGGGTACGCCGCCGGGCAAGGACGAGAAGCAGACCACGATCCCCGGTATGGGAGATCCCGCCCCCGCCGGAAAGGTGGTGGATTTTACCGCTGCTCGGGATGAGGCGGCGAAGGGCAAGCCCCCGGAAAAGGCTGCGGCCCCGGATAAGGGCAAGCAGGCGGACAAAGTGAAGGATGCGGCCAAGCCCCGCAGGGGCCGCCCACCCAAGGCTGACAAGGCAGCCCCCGACAAGGCCAAGCCGCAACCTCGGGACAAAATGTCCCAAAGCAAACCGCCTGCGGGGAAAGGCACTCCCGTCAAAGCAGAGGCCCCGGCTACAACCGAGCAGCCGCCCGCCCCTCGGGATGCCACCCGTGGCATGAAAGAGGAGATCGTGTATCTCAATCTTTCCGAGCTGCACCCGTTCAAAAATCACCCCTTTGGCGTCCGGGACGATGCGGAAATGCAGGGGCTGGTGGAGTCGGTCAAGGCCGCCGGAGTCAATCAGCCTGCGCTGGTGCGGCCCCGTGAGGGCGGCGGATATGAGATCATCGCCGGACACCGCCGCCAGCGTGCCAGCGAACTTGCTGGGTTTGTCAATATGCCCTGTATCGTCCGCAACATGACCGATGACGAGGCCATCCTCGCCATGACGGACGACAACCTGCGGCACCGGGAGAGAATTTTGCCCACGGAAAAGGCCGCTGCGCTGAAACAGCAGGTGGAGGCCATCAAGCACCAAGGAGCCCGGCCCGGCGAGGATGACCGGGACGCAGGAAAACGCTCCACACAAATCGTCGGGGATCGCAACGGCATGAATTACAAGCAGGTACAGCGGTATATCCGTCTGACCGAGCTTGTCCCTGATCTGCAAAAGATGGTGGACGAGAAGCAGCTCTCCTTTACTCCCGCCGTAGAAATTTCTTTCATCCGCCCCAAGCATCAGAAGTATATTGCCGTCGCTATTGAGGGGCAAGCGTCCTCTCCGTCCCTCTCTCAAGCGCAGAAGATGCGTGAACTGGATAAGGAGGGCAAGCTGAACGGCGATGTGATCGACGGTATTCTGAGCGAACAGAAGAAGGAGGTTGACAAGGTGATCATCAACAGCGCCGAACTGGAAAAGTATTTTGGCAAGGACAAGACGCCCCGGGAGATGAAGGACACCATTCTGGCCCTGCTGGACGAGTGGAAGGAGAAGCAGCCCCCGGAACTGGGCAAGCCCGACAAGAAAAAGGATATGGAGAAGTAACCGACCTTGGGACAATTTGTCCCGAGGTCTTTTTCGTTCCCTCTTTCAGGCTCTTTGGATTTATCCCCCGTCGCCGCCTATTACACGGCATGGCCGGGCGCTGTCCGTCAAGGGTGCATGGCACCGCCGCCCTGCGGCGGCTTGCCCTTTACGGGCGGCCCCGGCTGTGCCATTCCCGGGGCGTGACGGGGGTATATCCTCCAGAGCCGCCCCCTTTCCCATGAATGGGAAAGGGCGGGGGGATAGGGTTGAACACCATGAAACGGAGGTTTTCTATGAAAAGACCCCTTGCGTATATCACCGCCGCATGGTGCGGCGAGGACTGCAAGAACACGGAACAGGCGGCCCGGTATTGCCGGGTAGTGTACGAGGCGGGCTTTTCGCCCATCTGCCCCACGCTGTATCTGCCCTTGTTCCTCAACGACGCGGTTCCCGAGGAGCATAAGAGCGGCATCGACATGAGCCGTGACCTGCTGCGGCGTTCCCATGTGCTGGTGGTGTGCGGCCAGACTGTCACCGAGGCCATGAAAAATGACATCGCCGTGGCCCAGCGGCTGGGGATTACCGCCACAACGCTGGAGGGCATCCTCACCGTCAAAGGACAGGGGCGGCGCTGATGCCCGCCCTGTTTGAAGCCTATGTCACCAACTTGGGGAAGTACAACGAAGGTGAGCTGGTAGGCGAATATCTGAAATTCCCCACGACACCCGAGGAGGTGCAGGCCCTCTTGAAGCGCATTGGCATTGACGGGGTGCGGTATGAGGAAATCTTTATCACCGACTTTGACGGGGATGTGCTGGGGCTGTACGACCACTTGGGTGAATATGAGAACATCGACGAGCTCAACCATCTGGCCTGCGTGATCTCCGAGCTGGATCAAGGCGATTTGGAGAAGTTTGAAGCGGTCATCGACAGCGGCGAATACACCGGCAGCGTGAAAGAGCTGATCAATCTGGCGCAAAATCTGGATTGCTTTGAGTTTTATCCGGGCGTGACAGACGATGAAACGCTGGGGCGCATCTATGTGGAGGACATGGAGGCCATCGATGTGCCGGAACACCTGCTCAACTATTTCGACTACGAGGCATACGGGCGGGATATTCGGCTCAACGAGGATGGGCATTACGCCCCCGGCGGCTATGTGCTGAACAATGGCGGCAGCTTCATTGAGCACTACCACGGGCGGGAGGACATTCCCGACGAACATAAGGTTTTCTCCATGCCCAAGCTCAACATCCGAGAGCAGATGGCCGCTTATAAAGAGGTCATAGACCGTTCCTCGCTGGAGGGAGAACGGCTACACCCGAGAAAGGAGGTGCCGGAGCGATAACAACACTTCGGGACAATTTGTCCCAAAGAAAGGGGTGGTTTGACTGGTAGATGAAGATATTTCCCGGCGCACGATTGCCGTTTCCGTGAAGGCGTCCAAGTTGACCGCCCGGGGCCTTGCCTATGTTCTGCGGGCCATTGGCCGGAAAATCGCCAAGCACTACCGGGCCAAGCAGACGCCCCACGGCAAGCAGAGTGTGAAAAAGCTCATGGCCCACGGTGCATCGGCATCCAGCATCGAACTGTCCGGCGATACCAAGCTGTTTGACCGGGTGGCCCGGAAATGGAATGTGGACTACGCCTTTTACAAAACCGGGCCAGACAAATATCTGCTGTTCTTCAAGGCTGGACAGGCTGACGCCATGACTGCCTGTTTTTCTGAATACTCCCGCAAGGTACTGAACAAATCCAAATCCCGGCGCATCCCCATTCGGGAACAGCTCAAACGGGCGTCGGATCAGCTTGCCCAGGAGCGGCCCCGTCCCAAAGAGCGAGTACAGGAGGTGGTTCATGCCGACAGATAAAATCCGAAAGTACATTCTCCCAAACATTCCCTATCTGTTCATCGGCTGGGCCTGTCTGAAGCTGGGGACGGCCTACCGTCTGGCGACAGGAGCCGGGTTTGGTGAAAAGCTGCTGGGGCTGGGCCGGAGCATCGGCCCGGCCTTTGCCGACTTTGCGCCGGGGCTTGATCCCTTTGACTGGCTGGTGGGCCTTGTGGGGGCGGTGGCCTTTCGCCTGCTGATCTACTTCAAAAGCAAGAACGCAAAGAAATTCCGGCGAGATGAAGAATACGGATCGGCTCGATGGGGCGGCCCCAAAGACATCAAGCCCTTTGTCGATCCCAAGTTTGAAAACAATGTCATTCTCACCGGGACGGAACTGCTCACCATGAACACCCGGCCCAAAAATCCGGCCAACGCCCGCAATCTCAATGCCTGTGTCATCGGCTCGTCCGGCTCCGGTAAAACCCGGTTCTGGCTCACGCCCCAGCTGCTTCAAGCCCATTCCTCGTATGTCTGCGTAGATCCGAAAGGGGGTGTCCTCGGGCAAGTCGGCCACTTTCTCCAGCAGCGGGGGTACAAGATCAAGGTATTCAACAGCATAGATTTTTCAAAGTCCATGCACTATAACCCGCTAGCCTACATCAAGAACGAGGCGGACATCTTGAAGTTTGTAAACGCCCTGATCTCCAACACCAAGGGCGAGGGCAAAGAGGGCGATCCGTTCTGGACGAAGGCCGAAACGCTTTTGTATTGCGCCCTGCTGGGGTACATCATTTTTGAGGGCTCCGAGGAGGAGCGCAACATGAATACGCTGGTTGACATGATCTCCGGCATGGAAGTGAAGGAGGACGACGAGGACTTTCTCAACGCCGTGGACTATATGTTCAAGGGGCTGGAGCAGCGCAAGCCGGATTGCTTTGCGGTGAAACAGTACAAGAAATATAAGCTGGCCAGCGGTGATATATGCTCTAAGTGACTTCTTAATCATGATTTTGTCATGGTTAGTGAAGCAATCACTTAGAGCATTTTTGTTTCAGGAGGTACAGCTATGAGAAACGAAAAAATCACCCCACTGTACGAGCGCCTGAGCCGGGACGATGAGTTACAGGGCGAGAGCAATTCCATATCCAACCAAAAACAGATGTTGGAGGATTTTGCTCGCCGGAATGGGCTGCCAAACCCTACGCATTTTACAGATGACGGTATCTCAGGCACCCGGTTTGACCGCCCCGGATTTTTGGCGATGATGGAGGAAGTGGAGGCAGGGCGTGTAGAGGCAATCGTCATCAAGGACATGAGCCGGTTGGGGCGTGACTATCTGAAGGTCGGTCAGGTCATGGAGGTTTTGCGGCAGCGTGGTGTTCGGCTGATCGCCATCAATGACGGTGTAGACAGTCTGAAAGGCGATGACGATTTTACCCCGTTCCGCAACATCATGAATGAATTTTACGCCCGTGATACCAGCCGGAAAATCCGCTCTGTGTTTAAGTCAAAAGGCATGAGTGGTAAGCACCTGACAGGCACCGTGATTTACGGCTACTTATGGGACGAAAAGCGGGAGCATTGGCTGGTAGATGAGGAAGCTGCCGAAGTGGTACGCCGTATATTCTCCCTCACGCTGGAGGGATATGGGCCTTACCAGATCGCCTGCAAATTATCCGCAGACCGGATTGAAATTCCTGTCGTACACCTTGCCCGCTTCAACGAGGGTGTGAACCGTTCAAAGCCGGTCAAAGACCCCTATGGATGGGGATCATCTACCATCGTGAACATTTTGAAAAAGCGAGAGTATTTAGGGCACACCATCAATTTCAAGACCCGCAAGCACTTTAAGGACAAGAAAAGCCACTATGTTTCTGAGGACGAATGGACGATCTTTGAGAATACCCATGAAGCCATTATCGACCAGCAGACCTTTGATTTGGCGCAGAAAATCCGCAGCAATGTACGGCGTTATCCAAACGGCTGGGGCGAAGCGGCTCCCCTCACAGGCTTGCTCTATTGTGCCGATTGCGGCGGCAAGATGTATGTCCACCGCACCAACAATGGCAAGCGGATTTCTCAATATGCCTGTTCCAATTATACCAAAGTTCCGTGTGGGACACTATGCCCTACACAACACCGTATCAATGAGAGTGCTGTTCTGACATTGGTTTCTGACACGCTCCGGGCTATCGCTGAATATTCCAGAAATGACCGGACGGAATTTATTCACACCGTTCAGGAAACGCAGGTTGCTCAACAGAGTGCCGATATATCGAAAAAGCGCAGGCGTCTGGCTGCTGCTCAAAAGAGAGCCGGAGAACTGGAAAAACTGATTTGCAAAATCTATGAGGACAATGCCCTCGGCAAGCTGCCGGATGCACGATATAGGGCGCTTGATGCACAGTATGCCAAAGAGCAGGACGTACTTGAGATTGAAATTGCGGAGCTGGAAAAGGCTGTTACCGGCTATGAGCAGAGCCAGAAATCCGCAGAGAAATTTATAGCCCTAATTGATAAGTATGAGAATTTTGACACTCTGACAAACACCATGCTCAACGAGTTTGTAGAGAAAATCCTTGTCCACGAACGCGCCCGAAAAGGCAGCCAGGACACCACGCAGGAAATTGAAATCTACTTCAATTTTTTAGGACGCTATATCCCACCATCCTTACAGCCGGTTCCTTTAACCCCGGAGGAACAGGAAGAACTGCAGAAAAAAGAAGAACGCAAGGACAGGCTTCATCAGAATTATTTGAAGCGGAAAGCCAGCGGCGCACAGAAACAGTATGAGGACAAAATCAAGGCGAAGAAAAAAGCGGAAATGGACGCTAAGAAAGCCCTGATCCGGGCTGAGGATATGAAAAAAGGTGTTTTTTCTACTATCGGTCAGCTACCAAAAGAAGAACCGCGCAAAGGCAGCATAGCAGCCAGCGCAGCAGTCTAATCATCACGAAGCAAAGGAGAATGAATATGAGTAAGTTGACTTACATTCGTTGTGGAGATTATGATATACCCAACCTAAAACTTTCTGAACAGCCGGAAACTTCTATCGGCAAGTACGGCAGAATGCGAAAATCCTACCTAAAGGAACATCGCCCCATTCTCTACAACCATCTGCTGATGAGCGAGAAGCTGTATCCACACCTGTTAGAGATTGAGCGGACAGCACAGGGGCGTGTGGAAACCATGTTGCCTCACATGATGGAGACTGCGGGTGTCACGGAAGAACTGAAAGCCTGTGACCCTATGCGTTGGGTGGGGTTGATGAACACATTAACGGCACAGATTGAGGAAATTTTAATCAGGGAACTGATTTGCAGCTGAATGGGAGGTGCGGGAAATGCTGACCTTTGAAAAGATTTTGAAAGTGTTTCAGGCATATCTGGATGATGATCCACTGTATGAGGTGGTTCAGACCAGCCACGGTTATACATTGATGGCATGGGAACCCCACCGGAATGACTGGTACAGCGCTGAAATACAGAAAACCCCGGAGGATTTACGGAACGCTTTGTTGGGTACATACGCCAACTTTCTGGAAGATAAGATTACTGGAAATGACCGTGACCTAACTGTGACAGAAACTGGAGAAATTCAGCAGAGATGCCGGGAACTTTTGGAAAAATGCTGGGAAACTTGATATAGAAACGCCAGAAGGAGGCCGCGATTATGCGTCCTCCTTCTGCTTCGCAGTCTGTTCCATTTTGAGCGCCCCGTCTATGGCACCTTCAATAATCGTCAGGTATTGTTCAGGACAGAGCTTCAGCTTGTGGCTGACCCGCTGCCGCTGATCGCTTTCTTCCCGCATGATCTCCGGGTTAAAATATCGCTCTACGGGAAGTCCGCAGACCTTAATCAACTGGATCATCACAGGCAAGCTCGGAATCGCACCTTGATTCTCAATGTTGGCAAGATACCGCCATTCAATCCCAACCATTTCTGCCAATGTTTTTCGTGCAAGACGCTTTGCCTCTCGTGCGGCTTTGACATCTGCACCAAAGGTTTCAAAACCGGGACAATCTTCAACTTTCGCCATATAACATCACCCAGTTACATTGTATAATTCATACTTTGCCCGTGGAATGTTGCTATATGCAGGTTGGTTGAAGTTTATAATTCATATATTACATCTTATATTTTTCAAGAACAGGAATTACAATAGAATGGAAATAAAAAAAGTAAAAGAAATAATTCTAAAGTTAAATCCTTTTGGGTTATTCAGTTGTATATTAAGTGTAAGGCGTTTTACACATGGAAGGCGGTGACAAGGTATCGAAGATTTCATACTAATAAAAAAAATCCAGTCGGGTGACACAGATGCATTTGAGATAATTGTCCGAAAATATTATCAGTCAATTTATCTATTTTGTTGTCGGCGATTGAACGGCGATCCAGATACCGCCGTAGATATTACACAAGATGTTTTCTTGAAATTGTTGGAGAATATTCAATCAGTACGAAAGATAGGGAAATTTCAAAACTACCTGCTAACGATTGCTGTTAATACCTGTAACAATTATACTAAGAAAGCAAAACCCCTGTATATGGATTTAGAAACTCTTGAAGATATAGAAGATACTGATAATGCCTTTGAAAAAATTGAGCTTAACGAACTTAAAGCGCAAGTTCAATATGCAATCAACACATTACCGGACTATCAAAAAGAGGTCATCATTTTACGATTTTATTATGATTTGAAAATCCGAGAGATTGCAACCATTACAAAAGCGAGTGTTTCTACTGTAAAATCTAGGCTCCAACAGGGGATTAAAAAACTGGAACGATATTTGGCTGATTTTAGAGGAGGCGATAATGTATGACCCAAAAACAAAATGGTGTATTAGAATGGTTGCAGAGTTGTGAAACGCCTGCTCCATCTGAACCTAAAATTGAAGCAGTAATCGTAGCTGGAAAAAGTTACATGAATAGTTCTGAATTCAATAAAAATTCAATGCGAGATATTATATTGAACCAACTTCAATTTCTGCCGCTTTCTTTCTGGATTATTCAAATAATACTCACTATATGTGCAGTATTATTAGCATGTATCCTGGGCCAATGGAGGGTTCCATTTTATTATCCATTGACAATCCTTGCAGTTATGGTTCCATTCCTTGCGTTATTAGGTGCAATAGAAATATCTAAAAGCAACATCTATGGTATGTGGGAAATTGAACAGTCTAGTAGAACAACGCTGGTAAAAATTATAGCAGGTCGTATGCTGATTATTGGAGTAATCAACCTTTTCCTAATAACAGTCATTTTAATTTCAATGGCATATATTTACCAGAAATCAATGATTGAAATGGTGTTGTATGGTTTGATTCCGTTTAATATTTCTTGCACTTGTTATCTTTTTATATGTGCGAAAAGCAGGACAAACGATAGCTTGTATCATTTAATTGCTTGTATGATTTTTCTTTCTGGAACATTTTCTCTTGTACTTCATCAGCGATTTATTTTTGAAGCGTCTATGTTCTGGGGATGGATTGGATTTTATGTGTTATCCATTATCCTATTAGGGAAAACACTTCAACTGTACTTGAAAAAAGAAAAAATGATTGGAGAATTGATATGGAACTTACAATAAATGATCTTTCAAAAGAATATGGAAGAAAAAAAGCTGTAAATCATTTCAGCGCAAAATTAACAAATGGTGTTTATGGTCTACTCGGGGCAAATGGTGCGGGCAAGACAACTTTGATGCGAATGATTTGCGATGTCCAAACTGAAACGAAAGGAGCAATTTTTTTTAACGGGAAAAACATTCATGATTTGGGCGAGAAATATCGTAATATCTTAGGCTACCTGCCACAAAATTTTGGCTATTATCCTAACTTTACAGCGTATAAATTTTTGATGTATATCTCTGCAATAAAGGGGCTGCCGCCTAAAAAAGCCCATAATCGCACAATGGAGCTGTTGCAGGTTGTTGATCTGCTCACACAGAAAAACGAAAAAATCAAAACTTTTTCCGGCGGTATGAAACAACGCTTGGGAATTGCTCAAGCATTACTAAACGATCCCCGTATTTTGATTTTGGATGAACCTACAGCTGGACTTGACCCGAAAGAGCGGGTGCGGTTTAGGAATCTGATTAGTTCTTTGGCAGAAAATAAAATTGTAATTTTGTCCACTCACATTGTTTCTGATGTTGAATATATCGCAAATGAGATTCTGATTATGAAAAATGGCGAGTTAATTCAACATGGTTCTCCAGAAGAAATTTTGAAGCCGATTGAAAAATGTGTTTGGGAATGTGATGTATCTCGAAAAGAGGCCGAAGAATTAGAATTGAACTATGTAACAGCAAATCTGAAACATAATAATGGTGCAGAACGGCTGAGGATTATTTCTCAAGAAGCACCATGCAGAACCGCTTGGAATGTTGATCCAACATTGGAAGATTTGTATTTATACTATTTTGCGGAGGTATCCGAGCATGAATGAAATGATAAAAGCAGAACGAAATAAAATATGTTCGAGAAAGCAAACACGAATGTTGTTTTTAGCTGGTGTGGTTCTTATCGTTGCCTATTTTTTCTTTTTTCAATTTAATTATCAAAATGTTTTCTATGATTATGACCTTGAAAAAATGGCATTAGCAAGCGGTTTTACAGCCATTGAACAACGGAAGGAAGTAGCAGAAATATTTGAAGGAAAACTCTCTCAAAATACATTACTTACTATGCAAGAAAAAATCGACCAAGCAAAACAAGCAACTGTTGGACAAGATGAAAATTCTGCTTTTTCTGCTGTTCATGTTTATCGTGACCAAGCGGCGATTCTGGAATATTTGACAAATTCTGATGGTAGTTTTAAGTCACTCGAAACAGCATATCCAAATAGTCCAACTGTGACTTTAGGATATTGCGATGGCTGGGATAAGCTATTATCTGGAATGGGGAGCATCTTGTCCATAATGATATGTTTAATTGTTGTAATCACTCTATCTCCTGTTTTCTCAGAAGAGTATGCACTTCATACAGATAGCATTATTTATTCGGCTCGGTATGGCCGAACCAAACTCACAACTTCAAAAATTATAGCGGCCTTGGAAGTTGTAATTGGCACATACCTCTTGTATTTACTGCTAAATTTAGTTCTGTATGGCTGTACCTATGGGTTACAGGGGTGGAATGTAAGCATTCAATCTTCATTACATTATGCTTCTTCAATATATAATTTGACCTTTTTGCAAATGTTCTTTATCTCTGTAATATTGAATATTTTGGGGATTGTAGCCTTGACAACTATTACATTGTTTTTAAGTGCTCAAATGAGTTCTCCTGTTACAGCGCTTATTACTTCTTGCGTCATCTGCTTCTTGCCAGTTGTGTTTGATTTTAATGATAGCCTTCCTGTTTTACAAAAAATGCAGGAAATTTGCCCGATTTTTATGCTTCATGCAAACGGTATATTTTCTGATATGAAAACATATTTCGGTATGAGCCAGCCGGTCTTTATGATCATCCTTAATGTTGGATTGATATTCGTATTTTATAGACTAACAAAAAATATATCAAAGAAACATCAAGTTACGGGGTAATTTTGATGAAAGAGACAAGTTGGGTTAGTTGTCCTATATGCCATAATAAAACCCGAATAAAAATACGAATTGACACGGAATTAAGGAATTTCCCCTTGTTCTGTCCAAAATGTAAACAGGAAACGCTCATTCATGTAAAGCAACTGAATATATCCGTTATTAGAGAGCCAGACGCATAGACGCAGAGCCGATAACACGCAGGCTAACATGACTGCTGTTATCGGCTTTTCATATTCTTTTAAACCTGCCCCGCCTAATGGGGAAAGAAAAAAACCGTAGCTGGGCAGGTTGATTTTGTGCGCTTACTCTAGATACCCTGGCGGCGGTTTTGAGAAATCAGAGCCGCCGTTTCTTTTCGTCTACCCTAAACCAACGACGACCCAACACCGTGTAAATCCACGGCGGCATATAGGAGGATGCCGCCGTGTCTATGTTTGCGTCTTTTCACAGTACCCATGATCTGCACCAGCTAAAAAAAGCCTGCTCCCGGCAGCGGAGCAATGTGGTCAGCAGTATGCACTATACCGTGTAACTAAACAGCAAAATATACTCTATTACGCTCGTATGGCTTTATGCCGTCCGGGCGCTTTTTTGTCCCTATGGAGCCGGAACATCGGGTCAGCATGGCCCGAACTTTATCCCCGGTGCCGCTCCCCGCCGCCTCATTCAGATTTACCAAAAAAATCTGAATGGAGGAAAGGCAGATGGAAGTTACCATCAATTATAACGGACAAGCTGTGACCGTGGAGGTCACGCTGGAAGTCTATGAATTTCTTGACCGGGCCGATCACAAAACGGAGAACCTGTTCCATGAGCAGCGGCGGCATTGGGATGGCCGGGAGTTTGACGAGTACATCATTACCACCGAAGGCGTAGGAGCCTACGGAGAAACGCCGGAAGAATACCTTTGCCGCATGGAAACGCTGCATGAGCTGATGGCTGTTCTGGACACCTGTACCGAGGCCCAGCGCCGCCGGTTCCTGCTCTATGCGCTTGACGGGCTGAGCCTTGCAGAGATCGGTGTGCTGTGCGGCTGCTCCAAAGTGGCTGTTTATCAAAGTGTGGAGGCGGTCAGAAAAAAATTTATAAATTTCTTTGAGAACAGGCTTAACGAATGACCTGTTTTCTGGCTACCAAGTGAAAGGGATCATTTCCCTTATCTCAGCGAGGGGCGGACAGCGGACGAGCTGTCCTCCTCTCCGATTTTCAGGAGGTAAGCCTATGAAAACAATCAATCTGCGGTGGATGTATCCCCACTACCGGCATGACGAGTTTGTGGATGTTACGGACGAGGTATGGGCAGCGATGTATCAGGCCAAGCGGGAGATGGAGAACTATGAGCGTCGGAAAGTCTACCACCGCGCCTACTACTCTCTGGACGCATACAGCTGGCTGGAAAATTACGCGCTGGAACACAGCAGATCGCCGGAAGATATTTTGCTGGAACGAGAAGAAATGACCACCCGCCTGCACCTGATAGCAGCTCTGCCGGTGGCTCTGGCTCATGCCACTCCGACACAGGCCCGCCGTGTTCACGCCTACTACATTGCCGGTATCAAGCAGCCGGAAATCTCCCGGAGAGAGGGCGTCCACAGCAGCAAGGTCAGCGTTTCCATCCGTCGGGGGCTGCGGAATATGCGCCGTTGCTATGATGGCCTTTTCCAAACAGAGTGAGGGCGTGCCTATGCAGACCATCAATCTCAAACAATATTATCCATTTTGCAAAGAGGACATTTTTGTGGAGGTGTCCGATGAGATCGTCGAAGCGTTTCTTCTGGACAAGAGAGCCGAGGCCGCCAGAGATCGCAAGATGTTCCGGTATAAGGCGTTTTATTCCCTCGATTGTAACGATGGAATCGAAAATGCCGCCATCGGCTGGGCGCAGCCATCGCCGGAGGACTACCTGATAGAAAAAGAAGAATTAGCCGAATACGAAGAATTGATACGGCGATTGTACGAAGCCATTTCTTCCCTGCCGCCTATGCAGGCTCGCCGTGTCCATGCCCGCTATATGCTGGGTATGAAAGTGAAAGATATTGCCGCAATGGAGGGTATCACGCCATCACAGGCGGGAAAATCCATCCATGCCGCACTGCGGAGGCTGCGCCGGTACTTTGCGCGTCAGAAATGGACGGTCAATCTATGAGTATTTCCAAAGAAAAGAGGTGCCTGACATGAATGAAAAAATTACAGCCCACCCCCAAAAAGAAGAACGGGAGAAAGTCCTGAAGGAGATTCGGCAGCTTGAAAACCGAAAGAAGATTTTGGAGAACAAGCAGCGGAACGAAGAACGCAGGGTTCGCACCCGCCGCCTGATTGAGCGTGGAGCCGTTTTGGAGGGGATTTTCCCGTTGGCTCCCGACCTTTCCGGCGCAGAGGTTAAAGCATTTCTGATTACCCTGTCCCATCTTCCGGGGGCTGCGGAATTGACTGCAAACCTGCCAAAATTCGGGGACACGCCATAAGTCCCTTGTTTACAAGGGCGCACTTATACACCGTTGCCGGTGTCGTGCGCCCTGCCGGGGGCTGTTGCGTACTTCGTCCGCGATGGGGCGCTACACTCCCCAAACCCCTTGTGCGCCCCGCGCAGCCAAACACACGCTTCGCGTTTGTTCGGCTCCACGGAGCCTGAAATATCCCCGCCGAAAGGAGGTGCCACCCATAGATTTCTGTCATATCCCCGTCAGTATTATCAAGCGCAGCGCAGGCCGTTCTGCTGTTGCCGCAGCTGCTTACCGCAGCGGAACCAAGCTGACAAATGAATGGGACGGCATGACCCACGACTACACCCGGAAAGGCGGCATTGTTCATGCGGAGATCATGCTGCCTGCCCACGCGCCGCCGGAATTTGCAGACCGATCTATCCTCTGGAACAGCGTGGAGCAAATCGAGAAAGCAAGGGACAGCCAGCTTGCCCGCGAGATTGAAGCAGCCCTGCCCCGTGAACTGTCCGGCGAAGAGCAGCTTGCCCTTGTGCGTGCCTATGTGAAGGACAACTTTGTAGACAAAGGAATGTGTGCTGACTTTGCTATCCATGACAAGGGAACCGGCAACCCTCATGTCCATATCATGCTGACGCTCCGGCCTCTGAAAGAAAATGGACAGTGGGGCGCAAAGTGCCGCAAGGCATACGACCTGGACGAAAACGGCCAGCGTATCCCGGACGGGAAAGGCGGCTGGAAGAACCACCGGGAGGACACCACCGACTGGAACGACAAAGGGAATGTGGAGATTTGGCGGGCGGCATGGGCGGCCTGCACCAACCGGGCATTGGAGGCCGCCGGTCATCCCGCCCTGGTAGACCACCGCAGCTACAAGCGGCAGGGCATTGATAAGATTCCCTCTGTCCATCTGGGGCCAGCCGCCAGCCAAATGGAAAAGCGCGGCATCCGCACCGACAAGGGTGAAGTAAACCGGCAGATCGCCGCCGACAACAAGCTGCTGAAAGAAATCAAAGCCCGCATTACCCGTCTTTATCTCTGGTCGAAAGACGAAGCGGAAAAACCACAAACGCAGCAAAGCAGCTTGACCGCCTTGTGGGAAGCCCAGCAGCAGTTGAACGCTCCCCGCACCCGCACCGGCAAAATCCGGGCTTTGCAGGAAAGCGCTGCACTATTCAGCTTTTTACAGGCAAACGGCATCCAGTCTATGCAGCAGCTTCATGAAAAAATCGCTGATATGAACAGCCGTTACTATGACCTGCGGGGAAAGATCGTCAAGGCCGAGCGCCGGATCACTACCCTTACCGAGCGCGGGGAGATGTGGAAACAGTACAACCAGTACAAGTCCATCCACAAGCAGTTTGCCAAAGTAAAGCCGGAAAAACGGGAACAGTTTGAACAGCGCCACAGCCGGGAACTGATTCTGTATGACGCAGCGGCCCGGTATCTGAAAGAACTGAAAGACAGCGGCGAGGCAATCACCCCAAAGGCATGGCAGCTGGAAATTGACCAGCTGGCCGCTGGAAAGCAGACGGACACGCTTGCCATGAAAGCCATGCGGGAGGATTTGAAAGCAGTGGAACGGCTCCGCAAAACCGCCGAGCAGTTGTCCCGACAGGAACTGGACAAACCTCACGACCGGGAACCGGAGCGGTAAGGGCTACCGCGTTTTGGCGTACTCCTTTTAGGTGCGTCGCGTTTCACGACACCCTTTTGCACACAGAAAAACCGCCGTACAGGTTTCCCCATACGGCGGCAGTCGGTTTATTTGCCGAACAAGTCGCTGTGTGTGCCGGTGCGGGCCAGCGTCAGCACCAGAACATCATCTTCTATGCGGTAGACAAGCAGCCAGTCCGGGAGAATATGACATTCCCGATGGCCTGCCCAATCGCCGGACAGGTCATGGTCACGGTTCTTATCCGGCAGCGGTTCGCCCATCGCCAGCAACGCTACGACCTGCTCCAGCAGCTCGATCTTCAAGCCACGCTTGATGGCTCTTTTGTAGTCTTTTTTGAAACTGGTCGTGTACTTGACGGTATATTTGGTTTCTTTCATCTTTTCAGGTCAGCAAACAACTCGTCAAGGTCATTGTAGCCCTTTACAGACGGGTCTTTTGCAATCCTTTCCGCTTCCAGCATGGCAGCAACCGTTTCTTTGTTCGGCTGTTCCAGCCTTACTTCAAAGGGAATGCCGCCTTCACGAAGCGACTGGCGCACAAAGATGTTAAACGCCGTAGTCAGGTTCATGCCAAGTTCAGTAAACAGTGCGTCCGCCTGCGCTTTCAAATCTGCGTCCATGCGGATACTGATGTTTGTGGTATTTCCAGCCATACGATCAACCCCTTTCTGCTGGCAATTATAGTATATGCCATTTGCACGAAGAAAACAATACTTTGCACGAATATTTAATAATAAATTCATTTGAGGAGGTTGCCGGCTTTATGAAAGAAATCATTTATGAAGAACAATAAGTCTGAACCTATCCCCGTCATGGATTACCGCCAGTACCGCAGAGTGCGGAGGCTGGTGCATGAGTGCTGTAACTACATCGATGGAAACTGTATCGCCCTGGACGATGGGGAAGAATGTGTCTGTGTCCAGTCTATTTCCTACTCCCTGTTGTGCAGGTGGTTTCGGGCGGCGGTATTGCCGCAGGATAAGGAACTGGAAACGGCACTGTTCCACCGGCTGAATGCTAAGAAATGCTCCGTATGCGGGGCGCTGTTTACCCCCGGTTCCAACCGAGCCAAATACTGCCCGGAATGTGCCGCACGCATGAAGCGGATCAACGCCGCAAAGCGCAAGCGGAAACAACGGGAGAAATGTCACGCTTTAGGGGCTGAAAAACCCTTGTAAATCAAGGCTTTTTTCGGGGGTGTCAAAGGCAGTCTGATAGATTTATCCTCTGCCCCCTAAAATAGCCTTAAAATGCGTACAGAATCCCAAGAGAAACCCCAAGGAGGAACCCTATGTCAGACAACCGAAAATATTATTACCTGAAACTCAAAGAAAACTATTTTGACGATGATTCCATCGTGCTGCTGGAAAGTATGCAGGACGGTGTGCTGTATTCCAACATTCTGCTCAAGCTGTATCTGAAATCGCTGAAACATGGCGGGCGGCTCCAGCTTGACGAGGACATCCCCTACACGGCGCAGATGATCGCCACCATCACCCGCCAGCAGATCGGCACTGTGGAGAGAGCCTTGCAGATCTTTTTGAAGCTGGGTCTTGTGGAAGTGCTGGACAGCGGCACCTTCTACATGAGCAATATTGAACTGCTGATCGGCCAGTCCTCCACCGAGGCCGAGCGAAAGCGTGCGGCGAGGCTCCAAAACAAGGCTCTTTCCGCGCCCCGGACAAACGGCGGACATT
>OJQW01000021.1_pt1 | contig 140169 bp, 156 predicted proteins | sample 1599041 | NCBI WGS metagenome assembly OJQW01 (sample SAMN03922518, study PRJEB24848) | human gut metagenome | isolation source: stool sample | host: Homo sapiens | place: Germany | collected 2010-02
CAACAAAATTCAACTTCCCTTCAACTTCCTTCAACTTCCTTTCAACAAAATTCAACAGATCAGCGTTATTATGTAGGGTTTTCCAACAAAATTAAGACCTACAGTGCTTTAAAACAGCATATGAGTTTATTCTACAAAATTCAATAGGTTGAGAGTTGAGAACTATATTCTATAGATTAGTAGTAATCGGAATGTATAACAATTAAAACATAAACAACATGAACGTCTATGATTTTGCACCTGACTTAGATTTGAGTAAGGAGGGAGAAGGTTCTATTTTTGGGGTAAGAGGAATAGAAGGTAGTGATGGTATAGTATATGCTAAGGTAGTTAGCTGTGCAGAAGTTAAGGATTACAGTTGTGATAGGGGCTGCCATAGAGGGGGAGTAGGCGGCGCCTTGGGCTAAGGCCTGCGGTTGTAGGTGGAACGTAGGTCGGAGCAGAGCCGGAACAGTTTATTGTGGAACTAAAAAAATAAAAAGGAGGAGATAGCGATATGAAAAAGGCATTTAAGATATTTTCTATTATGTTTGTCATAGAAATAGTGTTGATAGCTATTTTAGATGCTATGGCGTAAGTGAGAAAAATTTCTTCATTAATTTTCTTATGCTTTAGACGGAGTGCTCCCGTCTGCGAAGATCGGAGCACTTGCTTTATGGGATTCATGGTGCAACAGGTCGGTTCGATTCCGGCGATCTCACACAACATTAAAAACAAAGGAGGAAAGAAAATGAAAGATGGTATTACATTACATCCAGAACACGGATTGAATCCGTCTATAGAAGTCTGCATGATATGTGGCGAAGAGATGGGGATTGCTTTATTAGGGAATAACATCAAAGGGCAGGCGCCGCATCATATATGCACGGAAGAAATATGTGACAATTGCAAAAAGATAATAGATGACGGAGGTTGTTTTATTATCGAAGTCGAGGATGGATCAGATCAAAAGAATCCGTATCGTACAGGGAGATATTGCGCGATAAAGAAAGAAGCAGCAAAGAAAATACTTGGACAGGAACATAGTGTTGTGTACATGGAAAAGTCTGCATACAGTCAAATAATACCACAAAAATAAAGAAAGATATGTTTACAAAAGAAGAGCGATTATTCATTTGGAAAAAGGTATATGAGGAGATCGAAAGGTTAGAGGATGGGGATTATATATGCGTTATGTTGAGAAATATAGTATTTAAGTTTTTCAGTACTCCTAAAAAAATAGAATCCTTTTATGGGTTATATTTAGATAAAATGGTGAAAACATATTTCCCGGAATTGGAGGAAAAGAAAAGTATGGCTACAGAACCAGAAGAAGAATGGAGGATATATGGATGGTTTGGCTGTATTAGTCCAGAAACGAAGGAGGTGAGGCTAAATATCGTGAAAGATATTATAAAAGAATTAGAAGGTGATTATATACCACTTTATACCAAAGCGTAAAACAATATACATTTGTACGAAGCATCATACTGGGTATCACCAATACCCTCTACCGGTTGCTCAAAAGTGAGATCACCGGATTCTTTTACTAAAAACGTTTTTGATTTTACCCATCTTACGTTTTTAAGATGGAACCTTATATCAAAGACCTCTTTTGCTCAACCGTCTTGTCCGAAACAAGGGACTATGTGATTCGATTGAGTGAAACAAAGTTAGAAAAGAAGAATATGAAATTAAATAACATCTGTATGTTTTATAACATAGATGGTGTAAAATAGTATATAATCGCCAATTAGAATAGTATTTTTGTTAATCTATTTTATTCATCAAATTAAGTTTTGGGTTTTGGCATGTCGGTTCGTGAGGATAGGCATGCCTATTTCTGTATCATAGAGGGGATGACGCGGCGTGCCGGTATGTATGTGTCGGTCCTGGTTCGATTCTGGGCATCTCACAAACAATAAAGCATAATCATATGGAAGTAGTACAAGAATGATATTATAAAGGCGTCAGCGATAAGCACAGACGACGACAGAGGTTTGTTGTTGTGTTCAATAACAGATTCAGGATTCACGTCTATAGCGGGCGTAATATCGGCTGTTAAAGATAAGTTACCAGGCAAAGATCATAAGAAGATGATTTTTGAAATACGGAATGATGGAAGAAACGAATATGGCAGATATAATAATTGTGGAGGAAAAATATGAAATACAGAGGTCTGTTGCTCCCTATGATATTAGCTGCAATGTGCGGAGATGATGCCTTTGTGCTAAATACTAAAAGGGGAAAAGGAATGCAATCTACATATAGAAGAGAAAAGATTGTCAGAACAGAAAAAGAATTTGATATTAATGGTACTAAAGTAATGGCATACTCAAGAAAGGATGCTATTAAAAGATTAAAACATAAGAAGTGGAAAACGGATTTTATGTTAATGTTAGTTTTTTCATTTTTATTGAAAGGAGCGCCGGCCTGTGAAGGTATGCGCTCTTTGTATTTGTATAATATATAAAACGATAATAATATGACAGATAATAACATAGATGTGAATATCGTACCTGTAAAGAATGGTGCGAAACGTGTTGTGGTATCATATTACCATTATTCACGCAAGGACAAAAATCACATGAGTTCTCAAACGGATTACGTGTGGGAAACAAAGAATGAAGAAATGTTTAAATACTTTGAGGCCAGGAGGACAAAAGTATTTTATAGTCAGATTCGTGCCATGTGTAGATTCTATGACAAGAAAAATGTACGTAAATACAAAAAGCTATGATATTAAAAACGACAACCAACGAGTTTTGTTTCATTAACGTAAGTTTCTATGAAACAATAGCAGATCCTCGCTATTTCTTTGAACAAGATTATAAAGAGATGCCGGAATATGAGGAGGAATTAGATTTTGATTTTGATTCTTATTGCAATAAGTTTATTCCTTTTGTACAGGAATGGGCGAATAAGGTGGGCGAACGCCTTTATGAATATGGTGTGAATAACATAAAGGTAATATCGGTCGGACATCCAAAAGATCGCAATTATGGTACTGATTGGATGGATGTAAGGGTAGAGTTTTGTGATGAATGGAGGCAAAAGATGTTATCTAACATTGGTAAGATTGTTAATGATGATAAATGCAAGAAGTATGCGGAGGCTAATTACCGGTCGGTATCAGGATACATCTTTTTAGGACCTGAAGATTTAGAGGAATTTGAAAAGGAAATAATAGAAAGAAAGTCAGATTCGGGATATGATGTAACAATATTGTTAAATATGTATCTAACTTTGGCTTTTGTAAAAGAATTTGGATTTAAAGCCGGAGAAGCATGGAGTGAAATAACAGAATATGCTTACGGATGTTTGTCGTATTCTGATTTTGCAACAACAGAGATGCTTATACCGGAAGGTTCGGAGCATTTATTCAAAGACATTTACACGGCAAAGGCCGACGAATTATATCATCATGTCCTGGATAAATTCGGATGGGCGTGGCGTGATCCGAAATATAAGTCAGAAACAGAATTATGCGCGATGCTAAAGTGGGTAAAAGAAAAAGGCTTGACCATTGAAGAGTTAAGTATTTAATTGTTAAACATAAGGCAGTATTGGTGCGTGAGTATAGGTGCTGCCGTTAAAATATTTTATAAGATGAAAAAAGAAGAGATTCAAACTATTTTATACACAATCAAAGAAGGAGACAGTATTAAGATCAAAGTACAAGACAAAAGTGAAGAAATAAGACTGCGGGATCATGTAAGAAGAACGCAGAAATACGGATACAGGTTTTGTTTGTCTCATTTACATGATGGAATTTTCTATCTGGAGAAGTTGGAAGAAGGGGATAAGGATAAATACTATAGAGTAATAAACAGAGGAAATGGAAAGACCGGAGTATAATAAGCTACGCAAAATGGCTAAGACTACTCCAGGTCTGATAGTGGACGAGGCGCAAAACATGATGCGTGTATCGCTATACGATAATGGGGAACTTAAGAAGGTGGTAGTGGTAATGAAATGCGATTCTTTTTTACAGTCAAAAAGTAACATAGAAAAGATAATGTTATTATCATCTTCTATAGAAGACAGAAAAAACAAAGAAAAAAATAAAACAAAATCAGAAAATGAACAGAATAACAAAAATAAGAGAAGAAATAGGAGGAAAACAGGTTGATTTGACCTTTTACGGGCGCTTTTGCAGCCTTATCGAAGGTGATAGAAAGATAATACTAAGGGCAATAAAAAACGGTCGTAAAAAAGGCGTAATCGGAGCCATTCAGCCTGGGAGACATGATCGAATTTGGACCACATGGTCTATTGCTTTTGATGATCTAAAGATAGGGGATACGGTAGAGTTCAGTACATCTGGAAAATACAATCCCGGATTTCATGCTACGGAAACGTATGTAGGATGTGTAGAATGGATAAAAGGATCGGAATGTGCAATAAAAACCGGTAAGGGAATAGCAGTAGTATTAATTAAACACGTAGAAAGGGTAGTAAAATGATGGGGTTGAGAGAATCTGTAGAACTTTTTGACAAGAATGAAGTAAAGAATTTGTTTAATGCATTGTCTTCATGTATAGAATACGTAAGGATAGATTTGCATGTATTTAACATAGGTGCTCATGTTACGTGTCTGTACAGTAATGATCCTGAATTGCTTTCACAGGCAGAAGGTTGTGATGTGGATATGATAATAGAGGTGCCCTACTTGTTTGAAGCATTTATGGAATACGCTTCACCGGAACTGAAAGCTTATTATGATGAACTAACAAAAGAAGTATGAAAGAAGAAGTAGAACGGATAAAGAAGTTGGTAGGCATAGATCATAACAGATGGGAGCAACCTTGTACATGTGATAAATGCAAGAACATGTGTAAGGTCCCTTGTATTGGTACGCCAAAAGACATAGAGACTATCATAGATGCCGGATACGCTGACAGGTTAAAAGAAACAATGTGGATGGTAGGGTATCTTGCAGTGAAAGAAAAACCAATAGCGATGATCCAGCCAACAGAGAAAGACGGGTGGTGCGTGTTCCGCCGGCCAGACGGTCTCTGCGAGCTGCATGACCGTGGACTAAAGCCGACTGAAGGAGTTCTGGCTTCTTGTAAGGTGATTGAAGAAGACGATATTCCGACATACGAAACATCCGTACTTAGAGCAGTAGCTCATGAGTGGGTTAAGGTGGAGAACTTCGCAACTATAATGAGGGTCGTTTTTAAATTTTTGCATGAAAATGAACGTAGAAAATAAATTAGATAAAGTGGTTAATATCCTAAAAGAAAAAGGATTTGTAGTATATAGAAAGGGCGGGAAGGAGCCAGGTGTGTTTTACGCTAAAGAAGGTGACAGCCGGATAGGATTCGTTTATCCAAACAACGGATATATATACGACAGGATAAAAATGTGGTCTTTTTCAAGGGTGTATAAACCGCATAAGAAAACAGGGTCTTCGTGCTTAATGTGTGTCAGCGACGAATTTACGATAGAGAATGCGATTAAGAACATAGAGGATAGACTGTGGGTGAATTATATAAAAGACGGTAACAGAAAACGACCAGAAGAATATAAAAATATAAGAGAATTTGTTGGTAGCTTCACTAAATTCTACAACTCTGTAGAATTAGTTGAGGTTAAGTAGTTTTCCATGTAAGTTAGTTGCCGGCACTGGTCTGTGAAGATAGGTGTCGTTTTTTTTATTCAAGGAAGGAGGACAAAGATGGAGAAAATAAGAATAGAAGTAGACAAAGTGATATTATACTATATGGATCGGGTAGACCCTGACGGGAACCTATACCGGTTCTATGTATATAAAGATATGGCATCTGAAATAGAATACTTTTGTACGGAAGAGGCAGGCAATATGACTATACCAATCGGAGAAGGAAAGTATATTGAAATCGTGCCAAGGGAAATAGTGAAAATACCAGTAAGGGGATACAGAAGGCTTGCTGGAAAATGGAATTGTGAGACATGTTATGGGAAAGGCTGGTATAGGCTTTTTAATTATTTCAAATACAAGCCAGACATATGTTATATTAAAAACATAGGGCGTGATAAAAATGGAAACACAAGATATGAAATATCATTATTTAATGCCACTATGAATGTGACAAGGTATTTTAATTTGTGGAGAATGAAGCCAGGGAAGCATGCTATGATAACAAACGGGTACGGAGTCTTGGATATTATAAAAGAAAAATTCGATAACATAAATATAGTGAAATATGGATATAAATAAAAAGAGTAGAAAAGATTATGAAAAGTATCTTAACTCCATATCTCCAGATAGAGACGATGAAGCATGGATCATTGGAGGAAAGAACAGATATTGTGGTAGAGAGAATTATGGCGCTATGATCAAAAGATATGATCCTATTGGTTTTAACGTAGGATACAGGGAGTGGGCAGAGCAGCCAGAGTAAGGCGGCGCCTGCCCTGCCATGAGGTCGGCCTGGCTGTTCGTGGCCAGGACCTTACATTAGTCAGATAGTGAACAACGAAAACAATGCATAAAATGGGAAACGAATTAAAACTTAACAGCGCAGAAGAAGCAGAAGTAATCTTAATAAGATTAACTCCAGAAGAGTATCCTATTGCGTACGCAAATAAGGTGAAATGTTTAATGATTTCAGGTCTTAGCAAGAAAGAAGCTGAGAGGATGGCGATGGAGCCAATAGATCTTGAACTGTATTATGAAGTAGGTGTAGGACTGATGGCGGTAGAACCTGGAGCGGTGGAAGCCGGAACAATATACAGTCCATATTCAGGGGAATTATATGACAATTCAAAAATTTAATGAGGTAATTATATACCTAAAATAATAGCTTATGACATTCAAAGAATTTATGCAAGAAGTGGGCTATAACCTAATGACTACCTTTTGGGAAGATTTCAGCATAGCCGACAAGTATGGTATAGCAGGTGTCAAGGATACCTACAGGCGTGCGTTTAATGAATGGAAAGACGATTATAAGTTTTTCACGGAATTAACGCTCGTATTGAATCATAAAATCTGGCAGCATTATGAAAGCAATCGTGAACTGGCTGCACTGTATGACCGGTTGTGGAGAGAAGCCGACGAGTATGCCATGAACAATTTTAAGGGAGAAGAGCTTGATTATTATTACAGAGTAACAGATTAGAAAGTGATTATGGGAAATACGATAGTAACAGGTAGCCTAATTGTATTCAGCGACGGATTTGTTTGGAAAATATTGTCCAACGAAAAAGCCTACAAGATATGGGTGTCAGCAGAAAATGAAGATTTTGAGTTATACAAGGTGAGGGTAGATGATGAGTCTGAGTCATTGATAGAGAGTCTTGAAGATTTACAGGATGCCCTTAAACAGGGTCATTATGTATGTATAGAAGTAGGCAAGCTACCGTATAGCATAGGTTTGAATTACTTACGAAATCTGCAAGAGTTATCGGTGGAAGCCTACGCTTTTAAGTTAGCTACTGCTTATTTCAGGGGACAGGGCATGGTTCCTGTATTTGAAGATAGTAATTGTAGATTGGTGAAACTATGAGTATAGAAGTGGTAAGATACAGGCTTCCGGTTTATTAGGCTTGCGCTCTGATAAACGATGATTATTCAGGACTATCTGAAGAAGAAATACAGGAAATAGATGCTTTTTTGAGAAATGCAGAAGGTTATGCGGTGGATGTGGACTGGGAAACACAAGAATTTTACCATTGCAATGACGCAGGAACACTTCCTGGAGAGTGTGCAGATTTTATTTTTCATAAGTGTAATGATTAAACTAAAATAACATGGAAACTACAAACAAACTAACTTATTTAAGTACAAAATTCTTTACAGAAAACAAAGAAGAATACAGAATAACAGTCACGGTATCTTTAGATGATGATTGTCATAATAATATGTGTGACTGGAGCGTAACGGCCGATATTAGACAGAAAAATAAATATGGAACGTATGGGGAGTATATGGGAGGCTGCTGTCACAATGAAGTTGCAAAACATTTTCCGGAATTGGCGAAATTCATATCGTTGCATCTTTGTAACCATTATGGTGCTCCTATGTATCCGGTGGAAAATGGCATATATCACGTTAGAAGAAGTGGTATATCTGTGGCAATGGAGTATTTGCGTATATCAGAACAAGAATGCGTAGAATTATATAAAGCCTCTGAGGATAAGATGTATTTCAAGTATCTGCTTTTCAATCTGGGGATTGTGGATAGATGGAAACGTGAATCAGACGAGCTTCTTGTTGAACTTGAAAACCTGTGTGGCAAGAAATGGGTAAATCCATATACACCGGAAGAGGAAAGGTTTACTTTGACATTAACGGACGAGGAACGATCTCTTATTGAAGAGCGTATTAAAGCCGGGCATTATTCCTCAGAAAATATAGAGAAACGCAGAGTGGAAGCCCATAAAGCAAAGATGGCGGCAAAACGTGCTGAAATTTGTGAGCGATACGATAAGAAAATCAGACAAGCAGAAGCAGAAAAGAAGATAATACTCTGTGTGTTTGATTATGGATTGCCAATTAATAATGTTATATATTATCCTCACACGAACACTTTATCTTTCAACTGGAACGATTATGGAGGAAAAATCACACAGGAAGAGTTTGATGATTTTGTGAATAACGTAGACCGCTCTCAGTTGCCGGAAGGTATTAAGTTTGAGCTTAAATAAAATACAGGATATGGAAAGATTGGATTTTGAAACATTGTTTCGTATTGTAAGATGGGATTACAACCGTTGCTTTAAGGATGAATCACTGGACAAGGATTTGTTCGTGGAAAAATATGGGAAAGTTATGGGTGAACATTATTATAACAAGTTTATCCATGAATTTGACGGGAATATCCTGAAGATGATTGGTTACTTCAGAGGTTCCGAAAAAGAAGGGCAAATCTTCTGCGATATGATAACAGAACGTATTGAAAAATACGAAAAGAGAATGCCATATGATAAAGGTAAGTTAAACAATTAAAAAGATACTTATATGAACAATTCAATGGTCGCTCACTTGTGGGCAAACGAAAAGCAAGAATCAGCGAATGGTAGTAACTTCTATTTTGAAGGAGAAAGTATTTACTCCTATGGAAGACATTTTGAGGTCGGAAGAATCGTGCGAAACAAGCGTGGGGAAAAGGCGTATTTGATTAATGACATATATTATTCTTCTTCTACAAGCAAACATCAATGTCGTGTTCGTGAAGCAATACCAACTGGCTCAAAGGTGTTCTATGTTGAATGTAATATATCATATTGTATCGGTAACATGCTCTTTGTTACCAATATGTTGGAATATATTAAAGATGCTATTGAAAAATACAAGAAAGCCAGAACCGAATTGTCTTATCGGGATGTTTGGGGAGCTTTTAAAAATATGATGGATTACATTGAGTTCTTCGATATGGGGACTTCCCAGCGTCTTCTTAAAAAGAGCGCAAACGAATGGCTTGGAACTAACCATGAATTATCACAGAAATCAGATAAGATTAAACGTGAACATGTCCGTGAGTTGAAACGTATTTTCCAGATATTGTTGAATCATAAAGCACTGGAAGTCCTTGGAACCGTTAATGTGATTGTAGATGAAGTTTGTGGTGAAGGAACTTATTTGAAATATCGGGAAAGAGTTGAAAAATATAGAATAAATATAGAAACAAAACAGGAAAAAAAACGAAGGGCAAGGGAAGAAGAATTAGATAAATTTCGTAAGGATTTTTATGAAAGATTAGAAAAATGGAAGTCGGGAGAACTTAATTTCTTGCATTCATATTATTTTATTGATTGTGCTGACGTAAATGCTTGGATGCGTATAAAAGAAGGAATTATTGAAACAAGCAAACAAATAAAAATCGGGATAGAAGAAGCCAGAAGGATGTGGCAGGTGGTGTCGCTGTTGCACCGGGGAGGCCAGTTCCGGCATGGTCTGGTAGAGGACATGAATGGCAACAAGTGGAGCATAAACCGGTATGAAAACGATATACTGACAGCTGGATGTCATCGGATAGCATATAACGAAATGGAGAGAATAGCAAAACAACTGGGATGGGTGTAAGTAGTCCATCTTATTTTATTAATCACATAATTAAAAACAAGAAAAATATGAAAAATCTAATTATTGTTCCGTTTGATTTAAATACGGCGAGAAAAATTAAAAGCGGAGAAATAGAAGGTTCGGTATTAATTGATAATATTGAGATAGAATTTGTATATGAGTCGAAAGACTGTGCAGGTCCTTATAATTTACTTTTTGTAAAAAAAGATGGATATGGGATAAGTGCTATATATGCCAACACGGAAGGTTGTACTATTGGCGGCACCACTCTGGAATTGAGGGTAGAGGCTGGAGCGTATTTCAAGAAAGGAGATGTATTAACAAGCACTAATGGATATCAATTCATATATGATGGAATTATTACCAAAGGGGTAATGGGATGTATATGCGGAATGGCATCATTTGGAGATATTGGGTTTGATTACAAATTATGGACTGATGTGTATGACGAAGGTAAAAAACGGCATGTAAGAAAGGCTATAGAAGAAGAGAAGAAATTTTTGGCAGAAAAGATTATAAAAGCCGAAGACAGTAGAAAAATAGATATAATAAAACGATATTTAAGTGAATATGAGTATCTATTAGATGAGATGCCGAAACATGACTTCAAACCATTTGAACGAGTGCTGGTGAGAAGAAATAACCAAGAGAGATGGAAATTGCATCTATTTTCCAGAGAATCAGTAGGAGATAATAAATATGAATGCTTAGGAGGGGTAGGATTTAGTCAATGTATCCCATACGAAGGGAACGAACATCTTTTAGGAACTAACAAACATTTTTAGGAACTAAGGTGATTATACACCATTTTATATCAAAGATGAAAAACAATATACATTTGTACGAAACTTCATACTGGGTATCACCAATACCCTCTACCGGTTGCTCAAAAGTGAGATCACCGGATTCTTTTACTAAAAACGTTTTTGATTTTACCCATCTTACGTTTTTAAGATGGAACCTTATATCAAAGACCTCTTTTGCTCAACCGTCTTGTCCGAAACAAGGGACTATGTGATTCGATTGAGTGAAACAAAGTTAGAAAAGAAGAATATGAAATTAAATAACATCTGTATGTTTTATAACATAGATGTCGTAAAATAGTATATAATTACTAAAACAAATAAGATTATGGAACATAAAATGGTAACAATCCCGTTTGATTTAGAAACGGCGAAAAAAATAAACATAGGGGAAAGAGCAGGTCAGATTGTGACAGAGAAAGGACGAAATAGAGCAGAAATCGTATATGAAGACAATTCATCAATTTGTCCGTTATTGGTTGTAATTCATTCGATTTCTGTATCGGCAGATTGGTTTTCTGCTACAGGAAAAGCATTTAGCAGCGAAAATCGCCTCCTTCTTGAAGTTCCAGAATATATGACATTTAAGGAACGATTTAAAGTTCCTATCTACCATCATCAACACTTGTTGAGCAACTGGTGTAGGTAAAGCGCGATAGTCAACATCATTTTCTGTTTTTAGTTTCTTTTCAAGAGAATAGTAGTTTGGGTATTTGTATTTTACAGTATTATCATCCTTGTATTGGAAATAATGTTGTCTAACAACATACAATCCTTTGTTGTATAAGTTTTTACACTTATGCAATAGATCATAAAGTTCATTATAATAAACAGAACTTGGCTTGATTGTATGTTGTTCGACTAATCTCATGACACAAATGTATGAATTATTATTTATATATAAAAACAAGTGGTGTAAAGTAGTATATAATCACCGCTAAGAATTGTAAAATATAGAAAATATGTATGAGAATATTTTAAGCAACATGTTAGGATGTCAGACATATTGTATATCAGACAGTCCTTCGAATAGATACTGTCTTATTGGACCTATTGAGTGCAATGAGAAGTTGATAGAAGTGTTTAAGAAGGGGATAATGGTAAAACTCAAATACGTGGAAAAACGAGTCCTGGATACATTTACGGACAACGGAGTCGACCTGAGCAATTACACTCACTGTATTATTGTGAAGCGGAATTTTTATCTCGCTTGGTAACAGCAAAACATAAACGATATGAACAATTTTGTAATAGATACTCCAGATAATTTCTGGCAAATAAGATGGCTTGACAAGTATATGGAAGGTCACAAAGGGTTCATAGCTGGTGGATGTTTTAAGAATATCCTTTCCGGAGAAAAAGTAAAAGACATTGATATTTTCTTTGAAAGCGAAAGCGATTTTCAGGAAGCTATTGATTTGTTCAATGATGAAAAACATCAGAAAGAAGGATGGAAATTTAAATATAGAAATGAGAAGGTATGTGCGTTCCAGAAAGAGGGAGAAAAGGTATGGGTAGAGTTCATAGAGTCAGAGTTCGGAAAGCCAGAAGAGATTCTCAGGAGCTTCGACTTTACTGTAGCAAAAATGGCTTACTACATAGCTGTTAGAATTTTCCATATCGTAAGATGGGCATACATCGAAGATTTACTGCCTATTACATGTTGAATAATATGTTTTCACGAGATCATGACCGATAGAGAACTTCTTGAAGAAAACAATAAAATACTAAAAGAAATTATAAATTTTGTAAGGAAAGTTGATTCTGTTGAATACAGGGATCATCAAGACTTTATGGAATTTCTTAGAAATGTGGCAGCCGATATATGGGTGGAATATACGGAGCCCGAACAAAGAGGTAGATTGTTTAATTTAATAAATAAAAAGAAATGAAAACAGTTTTTGATTTAAGCAGAGATGAGATTGTGGCATTGACAGACGAAGAGATAAGTCTGTATATAGACAAAGAGCTTGTTGGTAAGGGTATTCCAATTGAAGCTAAAAACTGGAATATAAAGAACAAAAAAGAAGTCGTGTATCCAAGAACTGGAGTTCCAGTATTTATGTTAAAAGATATCGGCATCGGTTTTAGAACCATAGAAGGTGCAACAGAGGTGGCTAATTTGCTTATTAAATATAATGCATTTAAAATGGAATCAAAGTTTCTGATAGGATCGTATGAGCAGTTTTGGATCATAAATGGAAGTGTTTGCCCAGCCATTACAGGAGAAGCGGGATATAGCAAGGAAGAGTTTGATAAGGTAAACAAGGAAAACAAAGATCCAGAATTGGAAAGTATAAATTCTTTCAATGATACTGTGAAAAAAGCCAATGAAATCAAAGACAGGGTATTGAAATACGTGTACAACATAAAACAAGAACGTTCATACAACAATGACCTGGTTGGTATCTTTGAAAGGTATAAGAATATAGCAGACGGTGACATGGAAGTAGCTATGAATTTCATCAAGGAGGCCTATCCATTCAACGAAGAAACAGAGTCGTTTATCAGAAAAAAGTTTGACATGCCTATACCGGACGAATCAAAAGAGCAGTAATTAAGATAAATTAAATCATTTTGAATATTTTTTATTATCAGAAGACATATCTTTGTCCAAAAAACAAACAGATTAATTAATCGAGGATATTAATCGAGGATAATGCATAACTCATACAAATCATAAACAATTTGTATCGTATTATGCATAATAGCCAAAAGCTATTCCGATTATTAGCCTAAGTGTTGAAACAAACACTACGTTATTTAAGAATATATAGTTACCTACGGATATTTGCCCAAGTCCGTAGCTCTAAGGTAAGTGATTAAACAGTTCTGGTATTCAGGAACAGTGTTGCTTACGAAAAACCTTAAATAACATTGGCGATGGGTACTAACAGGGTTTTTACTCTGACTTATGTTGAATAAACATTAAAAACGTTTGTAGATATGGTGTACGTACAAGACATAAATGGTAAACCTATGATGCCTACAACAAGGCATGGTAAGGTAAGACGACTGCTTAAAGATAAAAAGGCAATCGTTGTAAACCTATGTCCATTTACCATCAAATTAATGTACGTCACATCTGATTACAAACAAGAAATTGTGTTAGGCGTTGATGCTGGTACTAAACATGTTGGTTTATCGGCTACAACGAAAAGCAAAGAACTTTACAGTAGTGAAGTAATCCTTAGAAATGATATTGTAGATCTTTTGTCTACCAGAAGGGAGCTACGAAGATCAAGACGAAATAGATTGAGATATAGAAAACCTCGTTTTGATAATAGAATAAAAAGTAAGCGTCCGGGATGGGTAGCACCTTCGGTGAAATACAAAGTAGACGCCCATATTCGTGTTATTGACAATGTATGTTCTATATTACCAATATCTCGTATTGTTATCGAAGTAGCTCAATTTGATACTCAAAAGATTAACAATCCTAATATATCAGGTAAAGAATATCAGGAGGGTGATCAACTTGGATTTTGGAACGTTAGGGAATATGTTTTAGCAAAAGATGGACATAAATGCCAGCATTGTAAGGGAAAGTCAAAAGACCCAGTATTGAATGTTCATCATATTGAATCACGAAAGACAGGTGGAGATTCCCCATCTAATCTTATTACCTTATGTGAAACTTGTCATAAAGAATACCATAAAGGCAATATAGATTTAAAAATTAAGAGAGGCAAGTCGCTTCGCGACGCAGCCGTAATGGGAATCATGAAATGGAGATTATATGAAGAACTAAAATCTAAATACGACAACATTTCTATGACTTTCGGTTATGTTACAAAATACAATAGGATTAAACATGGTATTGAAAAATCTCATGTTTTCGATGCATTTGTTATTTCTAAAAACTTTGATGCTATAAGGTTAGGTTATTATTATAAAGTAAGATTAGTAAGAAGACATAATCGTCAAATTCATAAACAAAAGATTCAAAAAGGAGGGATAAAAAGACTAAATCAATCTCCTTTTGAAGTTTTTGGTTTCCGTTTGTTTGATAGGGTTATGTTTGAAAACAGTTATTACTTTATATTTGCAAGGCGTAAAACCGGTAGTTTTAATATTCGAGATATTGATGGTAAAAACCAAAGAGATATTACATACAAGAAATTGAAATTATCAAGGTGTAAACGCTTTATGGTACAAAAGGAAATGGATTGATTAATTTGAATAAAAATATAGACATGAATCGTTGGTTTGAAATCACAGTAAAAGCCGAGATTGATAATATCGAGAACGGCAAAAAAAAGAAAGTAACTGAAAAGTATTTGGTAGATGCCTTGTCTTACACAGAGGCAGAATCAAGATCGTTGGAGATCTTTAAGGATTTGTACAATTCTTTCGAGGTTGTAAAAATTAATCCTATTAAAGTGTCGGAAATCTTTTTCAACGGAGAAGCTGATTATTGGTATAAGTGTAAGGTTAATTACATTACACTGGATGAAAAGAAAGGTAAAGAAAAGAAAACACCATGCTATATGTATGTCCAGGCCGGCAATCCCAAGGAAGCCGAAGCTGTGTTGACTAAAGGCATGCAGGGTACGTTGGGCGACTGGAATTGCGAGGCTATTGCTGAAACGAAGATCATTGACGTATTCAAATATGATCTTCAGAAGGGAGCTGAAAAATTAGGCGAGAAGAAGAGTGAAAAGTAAGGCTGATGTAGTTTCTAACATAGCGCTTGTTGTGGCGATAATATCATTGCTTTCAGCAGGCGCTTTCCTTCTGATAGTGATTAAGACAGACGAGGTATCTAAATTATTAATGAACGTACCTTATCTACTGGCTTCAGCGGGATTGTTCTTTTCAATAATATCATTATTATTCGAATGGAAAACAAGGAAAAGAAGCTATACGTCTGCGAACGATGCGGACGAAAAGTGATGATAAGAAGTCATGGCTTATGCCAGGCTTGCAGGAGCAAAGAGTTGACTCCGAAGAAAAAAAACAGAATTACATCCATTAAAAACAGCAGCAAGAAGAAAAAGTTAGAGAACCCGGATTTATCCGGGTTTTTTCGTCTTATGTTGGAGGAGTTGGGTAGCATTCGAATGTCTATGACTGGTAAGGCTATTCATTTTCCTACAGTATGTAACGTCTGTCACATACTTCCGAAAAGGTTATATAAGTCGGTTGCCACTTGCAGAGATAATATAGTTTTCCTACATGAATCGGAGCATACGGTATTCGACATGTATCTTGACCGGATGGAATTTGATAAACTTGAAACAGAATTTCCTTTTGTATGGAAGTATGCGGTAAAGAAGGTGCTGGATATGGAAAGCAGGGGAATGATTAAAGAAAGAGGTAGATTAATTATTGAAATAATTGACAGATATGAGAAAACTTTATAAAATAAGAATAGAAGCTGACGATGAAACTATCTTTTATGCTCACATACAAAGAGAGAGTTATGGTAAGGATATAGCTATCGCAGTGAAAGATAGAGATAAAGATGAAGTGGAAACGGTGTTACATTGTATTAAAGAAGAATTAATTAGAGGAAGATCATGAAAGAGAAAATAAAAATATTGACAGATTTAGGGTTTGTGCCTATGGTAGAAGGAGAAGGAAATACGTTGTTTAGAATGAACGATGTTGTGATGTCGGTGTCAGATCCTAACCAAACACCAGAGCAGTTGAAGAAGGAGGTTATGTCTTTAATAAAGAACAGAGACATAGCAGAAAGAGGCGGACAGGTTCCAGTAGTTAAAGAGCCGGCGCCTGAGCCAGAGCAGGCCCAGAAGGAGGAACCGGAAGCTCCGGAGGAGGAAGCCGCTTCTAACCCTGGAGAAGAGGATTCGAATCCGTTTACAGAAAATCAGGAAACGTTAGAGCCGTTTTATATCTGTGATGAGTTAAAGAAGATCGAGACTCCCAAATTCGTAAGATTGACATTAGACGGTAATCGTTTTTATGTAAGAAAGATGGACGATGGGACAGCCAAGATATACGCCTCGGTAACAACCATGATTAGAGACGGATTCGTAGATGACAAGACGGCTCTTCAAGAATGGAGACAGGAGATGAGGATGATTGGTCGCAATCCGGAAGAAGTATCAGAATATGATGCAGATAAAGGAACGATCATGCACTACCTATACGGATTGTACTTGACGGGTAGAGATATGGTCTTAAATCGAAGTTTTATAGTTAAGACGGTGCAAGAAGGCAAGCTTAAGATATCGAAAAAGAATCTTGACAAATTCTTTGGTAGCATAGATGATCTTGACGATATGATTGTCAGAGTTATGAAGTTTGCTAAGTTTTGTTCGGAGTATAAGGTTAAGCCGATGATGATTGAAAGAATATTATCATTAGAAGATTATTTGGTAGCTACGCCGATAGATGCGATGGTTAAAATGACATTCAAATACAAAGAAGAAGGTTATTTTGGAGCCGTGTATCAAAGGGCTACGGGGCAGTTCAAAAAAGGAGATCCGAAGAAGGAAGTGAGAGAAGTGGAGAAAGGAGAGATTGTTATCTTAGATTTTAAATCAGGTGACATACGAAATGAACATGCTTTTCAATTGGAGGCTGAAAGGAGAATGGTTAAAAACTGGTACGGAATTGATGCACGTATTATGAATTTTTCTCCAAAAAGCACGAACAGTAAAGGTTATACGCTAAAAGAATGGTCTGATAAAAATGCTGCTATGGAGAAGGCAGACTGTGTATTCCAACAAGGGATGTTGAATCATATCAGAAAAGACAAGAGGTTCAAAGTGAGAAAGGGAGTGCTGAATATCAATAAGCCGTACAATGAAGAGGATCATATTGTCGTATATGATATTGCTGAGGAAATGTCTAAAAGATTTGTAATATAAATAAGCATTATGCTTGATTTTAGAAGATACGAAAACGTACCCCGGTTTCAACTTGACCGCAGGCCCGGCAGGAGCCGACTGAAGCTAACCTGCCCGGCTTGCGGGAAAAGCCGGTGCCTCACTCCTTATATTGATGTGGCAACAGGTCGGGTTGTTGGCAACGAGTTCGGAAGATGCGATCATGAACGGACTTGCGGTTACGATAAACGACCTACCGGTAAGGATGTAGGTGACAAAGATCTTTGGATTTCGGGAAATAAGTGTATAAGAGCTTATCGTCCTCCTGTAAATCCTGACGTTGTAAATTACATACCTTTTAGCGAGTTTGAGAGGACTGTAGTTCCAGACGATAGAAACACCGTATTTAGATTTTTATCGTCTCTATGGGGAAAAGAAAGGGTATCTGATGTATTCAGAAGGTATCATGTCGGAACAATGGACTTATGGGGATGGAAAGGATGTTGTATATTCTGGCAGATAGACAAAGATTTTGTATGTAGAACCGGCAAGATCATGGACTTTTATATAAAGACCGACAGCCAGGGGAATGAGATTGATGTAAAAAGAGTGAAGGAAAAAGACGGTGACAATGAGCGGCCTCATGTTATGTTTTATCACTCGTTGCATGCAAGAGACTTCTTGTTTAGACAATGCCTGTTCGGAGAGCATCTTCTAAGCCAGTATCCGGATAAGGTGGTTAATTTGGTGGAATCAGAAAAGACGGCTATTATATGCGCTGTGAATAAACCAGATGAGTTATTTGTAGCTACCGGTGGGTTGCAGAATCTAAGGCCGGAAATGATAGATGTTTTAAAAGATAGGAAGACTGTAGCTTTTCCGGACAAAGGACAAGCATTTGAGACATGGAGTAAAAAGATAGATGGGATGATGATGAAGTCAAGGATAAAAGTATCGGATTATCTTCAAAATGTTGAAAATGTAGGAGACGGAGATGATGTGGCAGATTTGATAATCAATAACAAGGTAAAAGAAAAACAGTATGAGCCTGGACGTTTATATTAAAAGTAAGAAGAAAGAAGAGGATCGTGAATGGGTTGCAAACATCACCCACAACATGAACAAGATGGCACAAAGAATATTCGTATCAGAAAATAAAGAAACGCTGTACGATTATGTTTGGAGACCAGAAGAATTGGGTAGGGAAATAGATACCGATGAGATGAAGAATGTACTTACAAAAGGTATATGTATTATGATCTCTAAGAGAAAAAGTCTTTTGAGATACGAGCCAGAAAATGGATGGGGGTCTTATGATTCATTTCTTAAGTTTCTTATCGAATATAAAGAGGCGTGTGAAGATCATCCGGGTTATATAATTGAAGCAAGTAGATAATATGGAAAATTACAAAAACACTTTAAATGAGGTAGTGGTGATCGAATCATCACCAGAAACGTATTTTGTTTACGCTATTCGTAATGCTATTCGTATCTCTAAATGTGCGTATCCGACAGCCAAGAAAGTGATTTTCAAAAGAGAGGACGTAGAGATAGAGATATCAGAAATGGAAACTGAAAGCAGTTTGCATGAAAAGTTTAAAGAAAAACAAAAGAATAGGGTATGGAACTTAATGAGCGCCAACAACGGGTTTTAAGAGGCGAAATTTGTCCTTATTGCGGAAGAGAAACTGAGCTGGTAAATGCCGATAAAATATATAGCAGAAAAGGCTTAGGGATGGTTATGATGTGCAAACCATGCAACGCTTATGTCGGTGTTCATGAATCAGGGCCGAATAAGGGAAAAGCTAAAGGCCGGCTTGCGGGGCCATCACTGAGGTCTCTTAAAGTAAGAGTCCATGCCGAACTTGACAGACTATGGTCTACGCCGGAGGAACGGGAAAGGATGTATAAAGATTTATCTGAATTTCTCTCTATACCGGAAGAGTACACACATATAGGTATGTCCGGAGAGAAGACGATGGGGAAAATCTTTCAGTTCTGTCATGTAAACAAAGAGCGATCAGGTTCGAGAATAGAATGGCATAAGCCTGGAGATAAGTGCCCTAACAAAAACAATCAAATAGTGTCAGGCAGTAGCGCATGCAGAGGATGTCCTGAGTATCTTCATGATGAGAAAGACGGGTATGTCTGGTGTGATCCCGACATGAGCTACGGTAGGTTGAAATAGGGCGCGAATTGCCTATCTTTGTGCTATTATTAATCAAAAAAAATATAAGCACATGGGCAGATCAACAGAGTACTACAGGACTCATCCCGAAGCCAGGAAGAAAAAGGCTAAAAAAGACAAGGAGATAAATGCCAGACCGGAACAGAAAGCCAAACGCCGGGAGCTTGGTCGTAAAAACTACGAAACGGACAAGAAGAAGGGCAAGGGCTGGAGGAAAGGCAAGGATTGTTCTCATACCAAGAACGGTCTTAGGTATAAATCAGTAAAAGCTAATAGGGGATCCAAATCGGATACAAACGGTGACAAAAATGCACGAGGAGATAGCAAATAAGATAGATATAAGAAGGATATTCAAGACCTCTAAACAGGTTATGGAAGAGGCGTATGAGAATATCTTGAAATACAGGCGGGGAGAGCTTATCCCCGCTAAAACCGGATACGATTATATTGATGAGGCTTTGCTTGGAGGTATTTTTCCCCAACATGCTATTGCCATAGGAGCCCGGCCATCTGTAGGTAAATCGTATGTGGCCCAAAAGATACTGGAAAATGTGATGAATCCGATGATCAACCCGCAAGCAGAAGATTATTTTCTTGTTAATTGCGAGTTCGAAATGAATCCTCAAGATCTTCTTCTTCGTAGAATGAGCCAGGATATGAAAAAGCGGGCTCCTGAAATATTAAGAAGGCAAGATTCTAATACAGTAGAAGAGATGAGGATGTTTGAAATCCTTCAAGGTGAAATCAGAAATAATATAATATACATCGATGCTCCGTGTACGGTAAAAGAGTTTGAGGCGGCTGTGTATCATATAGCTACCAAACACAAAGACAAACGTCTTATAATATTTAAAGTCGATCATATTGCTTTGATAAAAAGAATGGGGTTAGATCCTAAGTCGGCTATAGATGATTTGGTGGCGGTTATGAACGAGGCTAAATTAGTATATAAAAACATATTTTTCCTCATCATATCCCAATTCAACAGAGAGATAGAAGGAAGGATAAAAAGCCCACAAGAGCAGCCTCCGCGTCTTTCTGATTTTTACCAGTCTGATACGCTGGGTCAGTTATGTACGTTAATGATAGGTTTGCACAATCCTCGTAGGTACGGGCTGGATAAGTATATGATATTTGGGAAAGATTGGTATCAGACTCTTGATAGGTTTAAAACTGAAAACAAAACATCATTCAGGACAGCCGGACTGGTGTTTCATCATATACTGAAGGTAAGGCAAGTTAGTATGGAAGAGCTTACTAATACAATCCACCCAGAGATACTGCCGGGACATGGATGGATGTACGGGGAGGGAGGGACGAAGTTCGTGAACCCCAACCAGCCGCCGACGCCGCCCAAGCTCTATACTGTGGAAGACGTTACGGACAATCAGGAACAAGAACAAGAGACAAAAGAAGAACAGTCATTGTATTAAAAAAAAATAAGAACCATGAGACTGACAGTAGAAGAAAACGAATACCTGATAAGTAAGTTCCTTTTGGTTCTTACCGAATTTGCAGGGGATGAAAGAGAGATGTTTTTAATCAACTCCATACACGACAAGGCGGTGGCGGATATGAATTATCGTCTTCCGTCTTTAATAAGCAGAGAACGCAAAAGACGAGTCATTGAGCTCCTTAAAGAAGGAACCAGAATAATCAAGGACTTTTCCGGCTATGCAGGTGATATGGGTATGATTAACGAATACGATCGTCTAAAGAAAGAAATAGGAACCGTCCAAGATCAGCTTGGCGACGTAGAAGGTCAACTTCGGGCAGCCGGCGAAGTAATCAAGAAAGAGCTTGATATGATTGCTGACCGAATCAAAGAAGATCTTCTCGACCGAGATCTGGCTAAAAGTAATGCCGAGGCTGAAAGAAAAGCCAAAGTGGATCCGAGATACGAAGTAGCTTTAGGTGATTACAAGGAGATGCTGGAAGTGATTTTTACAACCAGAAACAAGTATTCTACGGTAGATTCTGTACATGACGATCTTCGACAGTCGGTATCTACCGGTAGAAATTCGATTATCAAAGAAGGGTACAACAGTTAAAAACAAGGAGGAAATATGGAAAAGAAGGAATTTAAAGTAGGAGAAGTGTTTGATGCCGGACTTGTGAGATTAAAATGTGTGGATGCTCCAGAGCCAGACTTAGGATGTGAAGGATGTATATTTAATGACCACATTACATGCGGGTCGGTAGATGTAGTCGCAGGCCCGTGTAATCACGTAGAGAGGGAGGATGGTAAGGATGTTATTTTTATTAAAGCTGATTAGGCATGTACATCAATTTCAGACAACTTGCAGCATCAGACATGACTCCTAATGATCTGGCTAATCTTCTTGCTATAAGACAGAAGGATACGGTTATGATCGAAGCCATGCTGGAAAAAGATGCTGGGAGGTATATAGAGCTTGGCCTGGTTGAGAAATTAAAATCAGGCGTGATGAGATTGACCAACAAAGGAACGTCTTTTGTGAATTATATAGAGACACCGGAGATGACAGACGAGGTTCTGGAAACGTTGAAGATTATGATAGGAATGTACGAATCATATTCAAAAGACATAGGTGTCAGCAGAAAAGAAGCAGAATCCAGATTGTGTTGGTTTATGGGTAACACCTCATTCAAGAAAGAGGTCATACTTCAGGTAACGGAATCTTATATAGCAGAGTCAGGAGATTATACAATGAGCTTATGTAACTTCATATGGAAACCGCCTTCTCAGGCTTTTTCAGTCCATATGAACCTTAAAAATTCAAAGCTCTTTGACTTAATAGCTGAAAAATTTAAGATCGCTACCGAACCTTATTTGGAGTCTAAGAAGAATAAGGAAATGGATTGGTTGTTTGCCGTATCTAAATTGCCTACGCCGCCAGCTAAAGGCAATCCGGATTATTTGTTTACCGGAAGTTCTGAAACAGACAAAGAGCGATTGAAAAACATAAAAACGTATTTATTTAACAAAATTAGAAAGCAATGGGAAAAGTAAGAATCAGAAAGATAATAGAGGATATAATTATTACTCAGTTTCTTAATTCGGAAATAGATATAGTTCATGAAGAAGATGTGACGTTTAAAGAACTTGGATTAGATTCTATTGATCAAATTGAACTGGAAATGATGGTGGAACAAAAATTCAATATTGTTATTATTGATTATGATATGGAGACCATCAAAGATATGACTGATCTTGTTTACAAAATAATAACAGAAGGATATGGGAAGTGACATAATTTTATGCATGGCTTTAATAGCGTCATTTGCTTTTGTTATACAGTTTTTGTTGTCGATATTAGGATCTGATCTGGATACGGATATTGATATTGATGATGCTTCTGATTTAAGTATTTCTTTGTCGGACATCATATCATTCAAGGGCATAACACATTTTATTCTTGGATATAGCTGGACTACCTACTTTTCGGGTTCCCATTTAGTAGGGGTTGTGATAGGGTCGTTTTTCTTTATCGTTTTGTTTTACGTATATAAGTTACTTCTTAAGTTAAAGCAAGAAATGGTGTACGAATGTCCGGAAGATTTAAATGGCAGAGAGGTGGAGATAGTGTTTAGATCAGGGAAGAATCATTATATGGTAAATATTTCGAAAAATGGAAGACAGGAGCAAATGAGAGTAAGATGCTTGTCTGGAAAAACTTACAAAAACGGTGACAAGGTGAATATAAAATACGAAGAAGGAGAATTAATTATCTAATTTTTTTATCAACAATTAAATTTTAAAAGTTATGACAACAATTATGTACGTGTCAGCCATCTTAGCTGTAGTGATTATTTTGACAATCATCGGAGTCTTATCAAGGTATCGTAGATGTAAGCCTAATCAGGTCTTGGTCGTTTATGGTAAGACAGGTGGGGAAAAGAAATCGGCGAAATTATATCATGGTGGAGCGGCATTTGTCTTGCCTATTATTCAAAGCTATGATGTTTTGTCAATGGAGCCTATGCAAATAGATTGCAAGCTTACCGGTGCTTTGTCATCTCAGAATATTAGAGTAGATGTTCCTACGACTATTACAGTAGCTATCAGTACAAATCCAGAGATCATGCAAAATGCGGCAGAAAGACTTTTGGGAATGGATACCGAATCTACTGAAAATCTTATTACGGACATCGTTTACGGTCAGATGCGTTTGATTATTGCTGAAATGACAATCGAAAAACTTAATTCTGACAGGGATGAGTTTTTGGATAAGGCAAGAAAGAACATTGATAACGAGCTTAACAAGTTAGGTCTTTACCTCCTGAACATCAACATCAGTGACATTAGAGACGAAGCCGGTTATATTATGAACCTTGGTAAGGAGGCTGAAAGTAGGGCTCTGAACGAAGCACAGGCTAATATCGAAGAACAGGAGAAGCTGGGGGCTATTAAGATTGCTGTACAGCAGAAGGAGAAAGAAACGGCTGTGGCTAATACCAAAAAAGAACAAGAGATTCAAATTGCTTGTACTGAAAAAGAAAAGGAAACAATAGTAGCTGAAACGAAGAAAGAAAAAAAAATAGCTTTGGCTTTAACCGATAAAGAAAAACAGATTGGTGTAGCTCAAGCAGATAGAGATAGGGCTGCGGTTATCGCAAAAACTTTAACCGACAAGGAATCAGCGATTGCAAGATCTAAGGCGGAACTTGAAGTAAACAAAGCTGAAGCCGAAAGAATGGAAGAAGTTGGAAAGAATAAAGCTGAAGCTGACAAACAAGCAGCTATAGCAATACAAGACTCTGAAGCTCAGATTAAGAAAGCTGAGGCTGAGAAAAATGCTTCTGTAGGCTACAACAATGCCCAGAAAGAGGTTGCTGTATCAGAATCAGAATTGCAGGTTATCAAAGCTCAATCAGAAAAGAAAGCCGGAGAAGAGAAAGTTAAATCGGAAGCGGCTGTGAAAACGGCAAAAGAGCTTGCTGATAAAGAAGTGGAAGAAGCTAAAGCTAAGAAGGTTCAAGCTGCGCTTAAAGCTGAAAAGATTGTGCCGGCTGAAATTCAGAAGCAGGAGGCTATGTTGTAAGCTGATGCCGAGGCCGAGAAGATCAAACGCCGGGCCATGCTGAAGCAGCAGCACATTTGGCAAAAGCAGAGGCGGAAGCAAAAGCTATTCAGATGAAGCTGGAAGCGGAAGCCGAAGGTAAGAAAAAGTCGTTGATGGCAGAAGCCGACGGATTTAAGGCTATGGTGGAAGCAGCAGAATCCAATCCTCAGATCGCCATTCAGTACAAGATGGTTAATCAGTGGAAAGAAATTGCTGGAGAACAGGTTAAGGCGTTCGAGCACATCAATCTCGGAAATATCACGGTATTTGACGGTGGTCAAAACAGCACCGGTAATTTCCTTAACAATGTTGTTAAGGCCGTTGCTCCAGCGCTGGGAGTTATTGATCAGCTTCCGATTGCAGATACTTTAAAGAAGTTAAAAGGAGATGACAAAAAATAAATACAATGGCCCAAGGTTACACTTGGGCCTAATTGAAGAAATAAAAGCAGCATTCATAGATTTCCTGCCGGCAGGGACAGTGATTTTAAGTGCTTTACTAATTACGATATTTTTAACATGGATTTTGGGCAAGATTTAGAACCAGAAGAACTGACCAAGCATTATGATCAGTGTTATGGAATTGATTTTGAAACAGAAGAAGAGGAGGATGAAGAGTATGACTGATGAGGAATTTGTATTGGATAATAAGAAAAAGGTTGTTGTAAGAAAAAGAATATCTTATTTAAGCAAAGGTGATAAAGTGTGGATCGTGTCTTCCGATGGGTATCTACTACACACGGACGTAGTTAGAGCCGACCGGGGCCGATCTTATGTGGATATAGACGGGATACTGTATTGGAAGCGAGGATTAGATGGCAAACATCGTAATCGTAATAACTACATGCAGTTTGCCATGACACCAGAAGACGGTAAGAAGTATGTCGTATATTACCCGGAAGGATTTAAAGACAATGACTTATGATGGTCCCAGAAACGCATTTGCTATATAAGGAGTTTAATGGTGTGAAACGTCTTGCCATTTCTTATTCCCAGATAGATACGTTTCTTACTTGTCCAATGAAATGGTATAAGACTTACGTAGAGGGCAAAAGGTCTACAGAAAAACAAGAAGCTACGTCTTATGGTACGGTTATTCATAAGACACTGGAATACTTCTTCAAGAACGGAAGGCAGCCTTCTGGCAAAGACCTTGGAGAAGCAATAAGTTACTATGCTTACCAAGAAGACATACCTTGGCAATCACCGGAAAATATGATGATAGCCATGAAACAATCTGGGGAGCTTCTTGCTTGGATTGTGGATCTGTTTAAAAAAGACGGCAATAGGTTTATGATAGCTGATAGTGATCTTAATCCTTGTGAGAAACTTATCAGACACGGCGCTATAGTTGGAGTCGAAGAAGATTTTGTGCTGCCGTACCGCCTTCCTAAGCCTGTTGATATAAATGGTGACGTTCATACTCATGTGTACATAGTAGGATCGGTAGACCTTCATCTGGCTATAAAAAGCAAGAACGTAGTTCACCATTATGTCATAGATTGGAAATCAGGAAATAAGGTTTTTGACTCTAAGAAGTTGGAAACGAATTTACAGCATCCTATATATTCGTTTTACATCTATAGAAAATATGGTGGGGTTCTACCAGATATGAACATCTATTTCTTTACCAGAACCAGGCAGTACCAAAAGGTTAAGGTGGATGAAGAACGTAAAACAAAATCTATAGAGATGCTAAATGACACTTTATCTAAAATGTATGATTTTGAAGATAATAGTGTAAAAACATTTCAGGCATACATCCAGGGGGCAGAAGGAGCCAGATATAGCAAGCGGCGTGCCACCCTAAGCCAGCCTGTTCCGCAAAACAAGCTACCCTGTCCGTCAGCACTGTGTTATTATTGTGACTTTGGATTACATAACAAAAACGAATGCCCTTTCTCTTCGGATTGGGATCCGTCTAAAAAAATGAAACGATGAAATACGAGGACGTTCAAAAGTTAAGAACAAAATACCGGCAAGATCCGGAAGTCATATATCTTGAAGAGATGAGGAACGTGGCGGTACGGTGCGGAAATTTTAAAAAGGCGTTTGAGTTCCAGGAGAAACTTGAGGCTATTTGGTTTAACTACTTAAAGGGAGTGCAATGAAAGAAGATCTAATATGTGGAGTAGCGATCCTTTTGTATTTAGTTTTATTATACTTGCTCACGACAATTTTCATAAAAACAGGTGAAGCAGTAGGTCGTTATAAGATGAAGAAGAAAACTGACAAAATCAAAGTAGGTCAAAGATACGAACATAAGAACTACTTTGAGGATCCATTTGAAAGAGGCAAGCATGTGATTAAGATATTAGACATAAAAGAAGGGTACGCTCTATATGAGTACGAAGAAAAACTATATATACGTTCTTCTGAGAGTCTTGAAGATATTGTTAAAAAATATATTTTAATTACTAATATAAAATAAGGGGTTATGGAAAAGAAAGTCACAATCAAAGAAGGGATGGATATTTTTTACAAAAATGCAGGGAAAGATATATGGGTCTATATTGGACTTTTTGGAAATAAAGTGCTATCCATTTTAAAAAACAAAGGTGTTATTGCATGTGAAAACGATGCTGAATATTGCGTGTTGATGGATGGAGAAGATCATTTTATAAGTATAGCAAAAGACATGAGTCACGACTATTGTTGTGAATACGTTGTAGAAAGAGCAGAAGCCTACAGAGACTACCCCTCCAAAGGTGCTACATGCAGTGTATGCCTGTTTGAAGATAATGAGAATAAGGCAAGGGAGATGTTGAAAGAGGCGATAATAGAACTTTCAAAAAATAATATAATAGATTGTGATGGGCTTTGAACTTAGACCTTACCAAAAAGAGGCAGTAGATGCCGGGCTTAAGTTTCTTACAGGAAGATCTAAGAAGCCTGGCATAATCGTAGCTCCATGCGGATGTGGAAAGAGCCTTCTGATATCCAAGATAGCACATGAAATAAATAGACCGACGTTAGTATTACAGCCCTCAAAAGAGATTCTGGAGCAGAATTATGCGAAGGCCGTATCATTCGGTTCTAAACCTACTATATATTCTGCTTCATGTGGTATAAAGGAGCTGTCGGCTATGACTTATGCAACATTAAAGAGCATAAAGAAAGATGTAGTGAGGTTGAAGGATATAGGGGTAGATACGATCTTGATAGATGAATGTTTTACTGGAGATGTGGAGATATTAACCGAAAAAGGGTTTGTTCAATTTAATAAATTAGAACAAAATGTAAGAGTAGCTCAATATGATAAAGGATTTATTGATTTTGTGATGCCTATCAGATATATCAAAAAGCCGCACGATGGTGACATTTGTTTACTTCATATTAAACATGGAATAGATCTTCCAGTGACAAAGAATCATGATTTCTTGTTTTATGATAAGAAATACGGTAAATGGTATAAACAGAAAATATCTGAAGCTTCTTTTAAATCTGGGAAATGCATTCCGGTATCAGGGATATCACGTGTAGATAGCGAAGGCGATTCCTTATCTGACATGGAGAGGTTGTTTATAGCAACACAAGCAGATGGAAGTATTCATAACAAAAACGAAAATGACACAATTATATCTTTCTCATTTTCAAAAGAAAGAAAAATAAAAAGGATTCATTATTTATGTAAGAATGCAAACGTTGAGATATGGGAAGTTAAAGGAAAAATAAAAAAAGAAGGAAATACGAAAAACAGAAGAAGGTTTATGGTGAGAATGCCAAAGTTTACAACAAAGGATATTCGAAATCATATATCGTTCCCAATGTCTTACGAAAAAGCAAGATCGGTAATAGAAGAGTGTTCTTTATGGGACGGAAGTATTATAGGGAATACGATGCTTTATTATTCATCGACCGATAAAACGCAGGTGGATTTTTATAATTCTGTAGCCACAATAGCTGGCCACGGATGCTATGTTTCTATTGAAAAGGATGGCAGAAAAGAAACATATTCGGATGTTTATAGGCTTTTTATAACAAAAGACAAAAAACTAAGAGGCACTAACTCTATGTATAAACGATATGAAAAATACACCGGACAAGTTTATTGCGTAGAGGTTCCATCTGGATGTATAGTACTAAGATATAAAGGATATACATTTGTTTCTGGAAATTGTCATTCAGGGTACTCTCCTGAAGAAGGTTCTGAATTTATGGAGTTTATGAGCAGGTTTCCAGAGGCGAAGGTGCTGGGCTTCACCGCCACTCCCTGCCGCCTCCGAACCTACAGTTCCATGCTGGAAGGAAACTATAGCAAGCTCAATATGCTGACGAAAGACGAACATAACTTCTTCAAGAAAATAGTTCATATAACTCAAATACAAGAACTAACTTCTCAAGGTTTTTGGTGTCCACTTAAGTACGAACGATGGTCGTTTGATGAATCGGCTCTGATGTTAAACAGTACCGGAGCCGAATACACCAACGAATCTATCAAAGAAAGCATTGTACGAAACGGCTTAAACAACTCTATCTATAAGCGTCTTCTTCAGCTTATGAACGAGCGTAAGGCCATTTTGGTTTGCATGGATTCTATCGAATCATGTAATAGAATATCCGAGTTCATGAATGCCAGGATGGGAGCCATAACAGGTGTCGTAACATCGCTAACAACCAAAAAGAAAAGAGAGCAAATCATATCCGATTTCAAAGAAGGTAAGTTAAAGGTCGTGTTTAATTATTCAACGCTTGCTACCGGATTTGATTTTCCTGAACTTGATTGTGTGATGTTTGGACGACCAACGTTCTCATATTCAGTATTCTATCAAATTGTAGGCCGAGCCGTCCGCATCCATCCTGACAAGAAAGAGGCGCTGATAGTTGATTGCTGCGACAACATGAGGCGTTTCGGCCGGATAGAAGATTTAACGATCGAACAATTTCCTTCTAAGGGATGGTGTATGTTTGCCGGCGATCAACTTCTGTCCAATATAAGGATGGGTGATATTATTACCAAAGACGAAATCCTTCGCCGGGCAGCCTCGCTTAAATCCGTAAATGGAGATGGTAGGAGAGAGGACGATCTTGACAGCATAATAATGTGGTTTGGAAAATATGAAGGAATTAGATTCAAAGACATACCGGTGTCGTATTTTAGGTTCCTGGCTGAGAATATGACAGTAAAACCGGGAGATAGGAAAGAAAAGATTATCGAATATTATAATAGGATAAAGGCATGAACAGCAAAAGACGTAAGAAAATAGAGGATATTATTTCCAATTTGGAAAAGTATAAAACAGATCTTGAGTTTATCAAATCAAAGCTGTCAGAGGTCAGGCATAATCTGGATTCAGCCAAGGATGATGTTGATATGATTTTAGACGAGGAGACAGAAGCAAGAGACAATACGCCGGAGCCGTTACAAGATACAGAAAGATATTATCAATCAGATGAGGCTGTAGCTAATATGGAGGCAGTTGTTGATGATATGGAAAGTATTGTAGGGGATTTAGAGAATGCGGTTTCAACCATTGATGATAAAATCGATGAGATAGAAACTGATATTATAGGAAATTTAGAGGCAGCCATAGGCGCATAATGTAAAAATATAATCATAAAATTTGACACAATATATTTGTATAGATATAATACGATACATATTTTTGTATCGTATTATTTTTTATGTGTTATATTTTATGAAAACAAATGTTACAATGGTATCAAAAGACCGAGAATTATTTGGCGTAATAATTAAGCAGGACACTAAAACTTCGTTTATGTCCTTAACAGACCTTCAGGAAGCCTACACGAAGAAGAGGGTTGAGATGGGGTGGAATGAAAAGAGAATAGAGAATATCCTATCTAATAAGGAGAGTGCGGAACGTGTTTACTATATCCTTGAAAAACAAGGATATAAGATAGAATCAGGATTTCCTGGTTTTATACAATCTGTTGAAAAAGAGTCACTTATAAAAGTGATGAAAAAAATGGGAGCTTATAAGACAATGGGTAGAGGAGAGAATAGGAGAACTATGTGTAATCCATATATATGGGTGCTTGTAGCTATGGAACTAAACCCTATGTTGTATGCTGAGGTTGTTACGTGGTTAACAGATAAGCTTATCTTAAACCGAATAGAGGCAGGTGATAAATACAATGTCTTGTCAAGAGCTATATCAAGATTTCCGGATGCCGATTACTCCAAGATGGCTAAAGGCTTAAATTGGATTGTATTTAATGAGCATGAAAGCATGATAAGAAATAGGGCTACACAGGAGCAGTTGAAAGAACTTGAAACCCTACAGTCTAATCTTGCATTCTGCATAGAGATGGGAACCATCTCTTCTTTCTCTAATTTAATGAACATGATGAGATCTATATATGTAAAGAAATGGGGAGAAGAGGCTGTAACTTCTAAAAACGTAAAATAATATGGGAGTAAAAGAAATAAGAGAACTACTTAGACTCTACAATCTCGAACATAGTGTCGTCCAGAACAAAAACTCTGGGCGGTATTCTATTATTCTCCATAACAACATCATAGGAACGAACGTAGATGGAGAGAAGGTAGTTGTGTTCAGAACCATTCCGGATGGAAGCAATACGTTCTCTATGGAACGAAATAGATTCTATGAGGAATTTGTAGAGGTTTTTGATGACGATAAGGCGATTGAAGCCGTAAGACAATATTTTGAGAATAACAGGAATGATAGAGTGTAAGACGAAGATGGATTATATTACTATAGAAATGAGGTAAAACAACGATAAAACAATGGAAAAGATGGATGATAACACTAAAAATATCCTTTATCCAAAAGGATCTATTTTTCGCATATTGAAAGATGATATAATCAGTGCAGAATTTAAAATAGCCAAAGGAGCTATAGCGGAGGCAGTATCAGACATAGAAGTAAATGATAAATATGCTGAGGTTTGTTGTAATGGGGAGACGTTCGTCATAGAAACGGATATTATGGATATTATTCTTTCCAAAGACCCCGTAGAAAATAAATCGGTGAAGAATGACATCATAGACGACAAACTACGATGGGACTTGCTTCCAATGGAGGAGATTGAAGACATTGTAAGAGTCTATCATGCTGGCGCCAAGAAGTACGGACCCAATAAATGGCAGAACCTTGACAATGGGTTTGAACGGTATCGTGCTGCGGCTGCCAGACACCTAATGGAATACATGAAAGGGGAAAGAATAGACTCAGATACAGGAGCTTTTCATCTTGCACAATGTGCATGGAATTGTATAGCTATGCTGTGGTATGATAAGCACGGGAAAGGATTAATACCATTAAATAAGGAGGAAAAGAAATGACAAAAGAACAAATGATTCAACTGTTAGACACAGAGCTTGATGCAATGAACAAACATAGAAGTAATATTGAAAGAATTAAAAAGGAATATTTCGATTCTGTTTATGGATTCAAGAAGGGAGATAAAGTGAACGTTCTTTACAAACGTTCGAAAGTACCTCTTGTTGGTTTCTTCAAGAGCGTTCAAATCATGAGTACTGGAACAGTTATATTTACAATCCAGGAAGTTAATAAAGAAGGAAGACCTGGAAGAGGATCTTATTTGGTGTATGAAGGCGATTTGAGTGAAATCAAAAAAGTAGAATAACATGATCAGAGCAAGATTTTATATTAGAAAAGACGACTGTGACAATGATTACCGTCCAGTCAAATGGTCCATAAAATATCCGTATTGGTGTAGTGCAGAATCCAGTAATTCATTTGTATTGGTGGCGTATGCTGAAGATGAAGACAGCATAAAAGAACTGTGGCCGGAAGCATATGATATTAATGTCTTAGAGAAAGATACCGAAATTAGATTCACATTAAGATTTCCTAAGCCGGAATGGTATGAATTGTACGAAAGGGAATTAGAAGAATGCGATAGATTTATATGGGTTACGGATGCGTGCCTGAGAGACGGTATAATAAGAAAAGTAAAAGCTAAAATAGAAGAGTATGGTGGTCTTTTGTTAGCTGACATTCCTGACAGGTTCACTCCTTATGAAATAGGAAGGGATGCTTTTGAGAGCAAAGAAGAAGCTTTAAAACATGCAGAGGAACGGAGAGTGCACCTGATCGAATCTATTAAGAAACAATTGAATGAACTTGAAAATCTAAAATTTGAATGCGATGATTAATTACGCAGCAAAAGCCAGAAAAGCTTATTTGATAAATAATTTCGATAAGATTCTTAACAGTCTTAACACGCTTCATTCAACGGTTGAGACCATGACATTGTTCGTAAACGACCAGGCTTATAATTACATTCTTAAGCTAAAGGAGGTAATTAAAACCAGTCCTATGTATAAGCACAATATCAAGCGTCTTTTAAATGACATGGACAAAGAGATAAAGAGGTACAATGCTTCTATCTACTACATAAATAAAGAGCGTAGTGAGGTTATAGCTGATATAACACAAGCGATGGAAGATTGCCTCATGCCATACATAGACGACCTGGCCGGCGCTATAAGGGCAGCCGTGTGGTCGAAGGGCGTGTCCGAGGAGCGGACGGAAGCGGCGGTACTGTCCCTAATCGTATCCTCCTTGGCCATGACATCAGGCAGACTTATTTCAGGTGGATATCAGATTATGAAAGAAATGGGTGGAGGCTGGGGTGGTAATCCATTTACGTTTATGAGCATTGATAAGATAAGACACTTATCTACATCATTATCTGATGCTATTACCGGTGGAGAAATAGCTCTTGAAGAAAAAGAAGCCAATGACATAACTAAGGCAATGGATGTTTTTATTGAGAAAATGTCTGATTCGTATATTGTTGATAAGGTGATCAGCATACTCGAAGAGGCAGAATCTAAAAATAAAGAGGAGCGATCGTGAATTATTTGGATGGGTATGTAGAAGAAGTTCTTTCTGAGCCGTACTATGACGATTATGGCTCTGGGATTTTTAGGTGGTGGGTGAAAGTATCTTACGTTTGTTGTGGCATAGGAGCTGTCACTACCTTAATGTTTGATACGAGAGAAGAAGCGGAAGCTGTAAAAACAGGTTATAAATTTTTATGTTGAAAATAATATGAGGTATTTTATTTTATTGATGGCACTTGTGTTATCATCATGTTCGCATGATGATAGTCAGGTTAATAACGGATGGGTTATATATGATCTATGTCCTTTAGAAGATGGATGTATAATGTATTATGGTGAAGACGAAAGAATTTCAATATTTTATAATAATAGGCTTATAAAATTCGTTGGATACCAAGGGGAATACAATATCGGAGATTCTATTAAGATCGTAAAAGTTAAATAATATGGAAAAGAATTTAAAACTCATATGTCCAAAATGTGGCACCCCTCACCAGCCTCATTCTCCGCACACGATGGATGCAGATGGATTTGAAAGGAGTGAGATAAGAACTGTCATGGAAGACAGGGGATGGTGCTACGAATGCTCTTTTTGGCAAAACTTGTACGACAAGCACAAAGACGATCCTGGATGGGTTAGGATAGACGGTGTAAGCTGGGTGCTTAAGCCTATGGTGGAAAACGTACCGAGCGGATGGAACAGCCTTGGATGTTTTGAAATCTTCGTCTCATGATTTTTGTTTGCAAGATAGCAATAATTGACAACATAAAAAAAACCGGTTCCCTATCATCTCTGACTGAGAACCGGTAAGAAAACAATTTCAGAAAAAATTTAACCTACATAATCTTTCAAGTAAGAACAAAAAACGTACAATCTACTCTTTGACGATGCTAATATAGCATATTGGAATCATACCAAAACAATGCAAGTCCGATATTCTTCGTCTATTTGTAGCTAACATCATCGTCTCCTTCCGAATCAGGAGTGGCGCCGATGAAGAACATCATTGACTTGTTGTTCGTCTGCTGCCACCAATTATAGGCGCGCGCTACGTCTTCCGGCGTCTTGATATTATACCATTGTTTGATAAACGTCTGTTTGGCGAGTTGCCTAAATAACTTAGACTCTCCCTTGTATGTACCGGATGTTACTTTATCAAGTGAATAATTCCTAAGATCGGTAAGATCCTTCAGCTTCCGTCCCATGACGAACGGATCGTTAATGATATCTACCACGTTAAGCTCCATAATAAACGGCATCTGTGAAGCTATTTCGTTTATGGTTCTGAATCCGACGTAGGATCCGAATTGAGTAAGCCAACTTTCCTCGTTTTCATCATCATCACGCCACCCGGCAAGAAGCATAGATACGGCTTGCATGATAAGGAACGTGCCGGCATAGACACTGAGACGTTTTAGATTGGTTTTCTCTACCTCATTCATATTGTCTTTATTTTCGTTCCAAGCATCTATGATGTTTTTCATACCAGACTCGGAAGCTAAGCTAAATGTTTTGGCTATCATATTCTTTAACGTAATTAACAGTCCTTCCTCTTCTTGCATTGTCTGGAAATTGAAGCCACGTCTTTTCCACAGACGTTGAGCCGCCAGCACCAACCATCCTCGGTGGGCGGTCATGAACCTGGTTATCCAGTTGCGTGATGCGGCAGTCCGATTTTCTTCATTCAAAGATCCGTTACATATCTGCGACAAGCTGCGAACTTGATTTCGAGTTATAGCCATCTGGGTTTCGACTTCCTCGGCAGTAACACCCGATCCAGGTTTTACGACCACCTTCCCATCCACAACATCTACCATACTCCATAAAGTACGATCTTTTAATGCATTCCATTCTCTTTTTATGGTACTCTGTTCTTTATTTCGTTCTTTTTCCATCTTGAAATCTTGGAACGTGTAGAACCGGCCTTTATAGTATCGCACGTTATCCATAGTGGCAATCATAACCTGCGGGTCAAGAGGGTAGTTCAGGATTTCCATAAAAGCATACATCGGTGAACGCATTAAGGTCCTGGCCACTCTATTGTATCCGGCACCATACATACGATTTCGGATATTGAATATCCCCATTCTCTCACCTATGACATATAATTTACTTTTTCTATCTATGTCTCCGGTTTCCGCTATACAAGATGGAGCAAGACGGGAAAACTCAGCCGATGCGTATTTAAGGGAGTCTTTGCTTATATACTGTCCTACAGCTGATTCCATGATGAGGTTGATATGGCCGGTAAGGGCGCCGGTAGCTGCCACAAACGGGGACAGCGCCAGGTTCATGACCGACATAAATCTTTCAACGGCCATCATAATTCTTGTAAGATCTATCGTGTATCCACCGATGTTTACCGTCAGTTTTTTGGTGTTCATCCTAATGCCATAATAATGATCGTTGAAGAAGTCCCTGAACATCTGATATGCTTGGGTTGCTTCAGCCTTCTTACCGCCTTCAAATTGTTTATTCAGTAACATCTGCTCTAGTCCTTGGGCAAGCTCTATAGACTTCTGCTTTTCGTTGTATAACGATGACTGCATCATAAGCATCGAATAAGAGTAGCCAAAATCGTGAGATACGTCATCTTGGTTCTCTAATTCATATATGTAGTATTTAGGTATGGACCGAACCCTATCTTCCGGATCATATACCTCACCCTGGCGTGTTTTACCATACAGGGAGTCATCTACGCGGTCAAGACATAAGTCGGATACGAAGTTCCTGACCGTACTTTTAAGGCTGATACCTAACCCTTCTATACGTTCTATATCTTGTTTGGATATCTGTGGAATAGCATACAGATTAGGGCTCTGCTCTTTATATAGATCAAGGGATTGTCTTTTTATTTCCTTGAGTTTTTGAATCATATTCCATTGCTCTACGTTTTTAGTAGCGACCTCATTACCATCAGCATCATACTTAATGCCGAAGTCGTTGAAATACGATTCATCACGATATAGGCTCTTCTTGGGCATACGATGACCATACCCATGATCTTTTACATAATCAGGGTTACGACCGCTATTTTCGGTCTCAGATTCAGCCACCCACGCTCTTGCAGGGTCGAAAGACAGGTATGATATGTCCATACCATAATCTTGTGTGGAAGTCCCATTCTGTACGTCCTTAACCATCTGCGCAACATCTATCTCACCTCGACCTATTTTGTCGATCATAGCCGCATATCCGGTAGGCGCCATGCGTTTATAGTACGAAAAGACCTGGCTCCTGGCAAATTCATTAACAATAGCATTGGCTTCTTCTATACCCTCTTCCCTTGTATTATTTAAAAATAAGCTGGCCATCTTAGCATTGACAGCATTCTTAAAATCTCTACCGTCTAATTCTTTGCTTATTCCAAGCTTTTCTGACAGGTAGTTGGTTTCAGATACGGTAAACAGATATCGGTTATCAGCAGCCTTAAATAGCTTATCCCTTAAAGCCTGAATCCTTTTTGCTTTCTTCGCCGTAGTATGACGTTGCACAAACTTCCATTCCACTTCCTTGGAATCAGCAAGAGCATTTAAATAAGACTGATTGACTTCGTTTTCAGCCTTACTGCTTTTAGTAAGGTATTTATCAATATCTTCAAGACCCACCATCTTAGCATAATCTATCAAAATAGCGTAATCGGCTTCAATAGTTTCAGATGCGGCCCTAAAAGCATCTCTTTCAGATGAGGTAAATGTTGCTTCATTGATTTCTCCGATATCAGCCACGTCACGGTTGTTGCCGATTATTTCCTTGATAATAGCCTTATTTTTTTCTATATCTTTTACAATCGAATCCACGTCAGTCGCATCTCTATCACTTGTCGTAGAACTAATGATGTCTTGTGCCATTTTAAGATACGAAGCCTTGTTATTTGATTCGGTACGCGCCGACTGTTCTGATTCTACATCATTCCAAAACCGATCGTTGAATGACAGGTGACCCCCCAACATAAGCGTCTTCAGCGCAGCTTCCCCTCCAGACTCACGCTGAATCGTTCTCAATCTTTCCAAAAATGATTCTGATACGGCATTAGTGACATTATTTGATTCTTTTCTCCAAACTTCATTTATGGCTTGTATTTCTTTAGCCATCTTAAGCTGGTCTCCGGTTTTTTCAACACGTCTGGTACCAACATATATGTATTCCGAAGCTGCTTCCTTACGTTGTTTACGAAGCAGTCCTTCTTCTTCGTAGTTACTACTCTTATAGTAAGCAACCTCATCAAAATTACCATTGCTATCAATAAAAGGCTGCCTCAATATCCGCTTCTGCCGAGAAAGAGCATTAAGGTATTCTTTGGTTGTTTGAGAAACCGGATGCCCTAATTCTTCTTCGGCCTTTTTGTATATGGATTCCATTCTTGTGGCATAACTTTCGCTAAATTCCAGTTCCGAATTTTCAGCATCCCATTTTTCCATCTGTTCCGTATAGATTTTTTCCTGTTCGATAGTAAAAATATCGGTATTAACCCTATCGGACGACGGTTTAAATTTAGCGTTCTCAGTAACCGTATTTCCGTCCTTGTCAACTACTTCTCTTTTAAATACGTAATTACGGTTATTGTCAACCACATCATTGATTTCTTCTTCTGATATCTCTATGTTCATGGCGGTCGCAAACGCTCGCATCTGCGCCAGCTTCTTATTACGATCGTATTTAGCCATATCAAGAGCACTACGAAGGTAATTAGAAGTTTTGCCGTCTACTTTCTGAAGCAGTTTTTCAAATTCAGATTTATTGAAACCATGCTTTTTCGCATATGCCAGGAAGTCGGATATGGCGGGCTGGGCATTCACCATCGCATTGTAATTGTCTTTGGCAATCATAGCTCCAAGAGCGTTATTGAACGGGCTGGAGGAATGTTCTAATATACCAAACCACCTACTTATCCAAGAAACATCGTGTTGAACCTTATCAAAGAACTCTTTTACTCTCTTTACCTTATCTGCCGGCACATGAAGTTCGTTCATTAACTTATCAAGCAACGTACTTTCATCAAGATCTTGTACTGATTTAATATCAGACTGAATACCGTTGATGTCGGCAATGACGGTATTGATCCTATTTGTATAATCCTGCTTTTCACGCTCATCAAATTCGGTACTTCTGTTACGGATATATCCTCGAAGATCGTTCATGATCGGAAGAACCTGGTTGTTGATAATATCTACGTTCTTTCGATCATTGGTATTGAAATGAAGCTTACCGTCTTTGGTATCACCATGAAGGATAGTATTTACTACGTTGCTTAAGTATCTAACCTGAGCTTCGGCTGTGGAGATCATGCTGTTCATGGCGGCCGCCATCTCATTCTTGTCTATTTCGGTCTCTACCTTATTTATCTTATCTTCTATGGTCTTAAGCTGGGCAAGGGTCATAGACGTAGTTACAGCCCTATCAGAGCTTATCTGACGTAAGTCTCTTAACGTTTTTCTCAATGCCCGGATCTTAGACTCAAGAAACTTGTTCTTCTTCATAGAAGAAAGGGAATATAATGTAAAATCATTATCCTTCAAAAGAGAAGTATCAAATCCTTTATCTATGTCGGTAATAGCAAGATCACGAATATTTTTAATAACGTTATTCAAATCCTGTCTTTGGGTTGATAAAGCTGATTTAAGCCAGTTTACAATTCCAGAGAGAAGCTGCCGGACGCGCCCCAGGAAGGAGGTAGGCTCTACCGGCGCCTGTGCTGTGCCGGTCTGCATCTCCCTGGCGAGGATCTTTCCAAGAATTTCTCTCCTAACAGCATTATCAAGTTCAGAGCCTTCATATACCTTACCGTATGTATTATAATACTGACCTGCATACTGATTCCATTCTTCAGTGCCTTCTACATCTTGCAAAACAGATTCAACAGCATTCTGATCTCTGTACGCCTCTACGAGAAAGTGTGCTGTTTCTTCTACTAAGTCAGACAAAGTAGCATCTTCACCGACTGCTATTACGTTATTGGCAATATCCGCCAATGCCTTAGCAGAAGGTTCGTGTCCGTATTTAGTTTGGTACTTCTCTATATAATCGGTCATGCCAACGACACTAACGCCCAGCGTTTTCAGTATCTCAACAATAGAATTTCGTTGATTACGTTCCTCTTGGCTATAATCCGATACGATCTTAGCTTTAGTATCAGCATAAAGATCGTTGTCTTCTAATATGAATGAAACTACAAGCGCATCAAAATGATCGTACTTGGCGTCCAATTCATTGTATCTTCCTGACTTGAGATCGTTCTTTATCTGCTCCCTGCTAACCCTTTCCGTTCCTCCGGTGGCGAGTCTCATAGTTACCTTACTATTATCCAATGAATTTATGGTTATCATACCCTGGTCGTTCATGGAAACATCGGAACCAAAATGATTACGGAGCTCAGTGTAGGATAAGGCTGAATTGAAAAGTCTAATTTGTCCTGTATGTCCTTCTCCTGTAATATAATAGCTTCTTGTTTCCGGATCGAATATCTTGGATCCGGACAAAAGACCTTTCTTTATAAGGTAGTTAATTATACCGCCTTTTGTTGATAAAGAAGTAGAAGCAGAAGCGGTCATGACCGGTATAAAAGACTTGGGATTATTAAGAACATACTTTCCAGCCTTGTAAGTAATGTCTGCCACGCCATCTACGGTAGATTCTTGAACGGTGCCGGATAAGAATCCTATTCTAATATCATTCCCGCCAGAGCGAAGAGCTTCTCCGTAATCTTCAAATAATTGATTACGATCGTTCATGAAAAACAAACGAGGCTCTCCGGTCTGATACGTTACACCCACAGGATTAGAATCTGTTTCTGGTAGCTCTTCTGGACTAAATATCTTAAGACCGTCTTTTATAACCATATAATTAACATCATTATCCTGTACCATAGATACGGGAGTGAAGTCCGAAGATATAGCATCTTGTAGATACTGCCCTGAGTCTATTCCTGGTTCTTCCGGCACGGAGATACTTGACGGAACCATAGCATCCACCAACATAATATTATCACCCAGATCTTGGCTATAGAATCCAAAGCCTGATTCTTGAATCCCATAAGGTGCATCTGATTTCGACACAAGAATAGGGTTGCTCATCTTAGAAGCCTTATCCAGCACCCTTTCTCTATAGGTCTCTGGAATAAGGCCGATGTTAGATTTTACCTTATTGTAAGCCTGTTTGTTGATAGGCACATTCCTTCTCCAGTCACCAAAAGCCTTTAAGAACTTATTAGAAAATACGGTTTTAAAAACAGTAGTAGCCCGTTCCCTATTTTCCATAAGAGGAATAGATGCTATCTTATCGAATAACATAGACCTGTCCCCTGATCTGGTAGAGACAGAAACAACTTTCTTTTTATTATCTCTTTTAATAATACACGTTGATACCATGATAAAACATTTTTGTTATGAGACAAAGGTAGCTAAAAATCAAGCATATCATAAAAAATTAAGCCATCTAACTTCTCAGTCTGATGGCTTAAAAATAATATGAAAAAAAATTATAATCTGACACAAATCGTCAAGTTACGCTTAGGCATTGTATTTGTACCCATTTCTATGAATAAACCTTCCTGATTCGAACCTTTCCACATCATCCGGTCCAATAGGTCCGCAGTCTTCCCTCCTTGCCTCATACCACAGCCCAGGCTTACGGATCCGGCAGGTTATGACGTATTTAAAACAGTTGTGAGTAAAATGGAATACGGAGCCTACTGGGAAATACCTGGTAGTTTGAAACACTATTCTTTTTCGTTTAGTATCAAACACTATATCTCCTACTACCTTAGTTACGTAATAGCTTCTGCCATTTAACGTTTCATCTGTTTGTGGTATCCAATAATAACCTTTTGCCATAGCGCAAATATATAAAAAAGTCGGATAACTTATGCATCCGACTTTTTTATTTGTTTAAACAGACCAATTCCGTCTATTATAATATGACCGCTTCGCATACGACCATTATTAGGATTATAAAGAAAATTAAAACCACTTTCTTTTTCTTGTCTTTCAAAAGAACTGATATCCTTTCCTCTACGAGCTCTTCCAAAAGCCTTCTTGAACAACTTTCCTCTGAAGGTCTTGACAAGGTTCTTGGTAGCGTTATTACCGGCTCTTATCGTTACTTTCCTTGCCTGGTCTTCTGAGACAAAACTGCTTCGGAAAATATACGATGCTGCTGCTTGTATATCTTGTTTAGTAATCATATGCCAAACATTTCTTTCAGAATACCGATCTCTATTCCATATATCAGTTTCGTTTCATCTTTATCATATACGTCAAAAAAGGATTCACTTGAGTCCTTTGGATTTACGTTCAATTGAGCTATGCAATTACCAGCATAAACCTTAAGCTTATAATTATCAGAATATATATCCTGCAACATGATTTCAAATGTTTCAATTAATTGTTTAACAAGGATTACGTTAAATGAAAAAGACTCTTTGCCATCACCCTTAAATGTAATATAATCAAAATCCTTGGTATTGTCAAATTCGTACTCTACCCGACTGCCGTTCATCATATTATAAATGATTGACTTTTTGATTTTAAACCCCATGTTGTTTTGTTTTTTAGTTAATATAAATCTTCTGAATACAATTGTTCTCTAATAGCATTCCTATCTACTACCATCTCCTGATTATTGTTCTTAACAAGCTCAGACGCTTCTTCTCTCGTCAGAAACCGGTTCTTGCTTGTCAAAAATCCTTGAACACTGCGGTTTTTATGAGCTATACCGTATGCCACAAGTTGCGATATTATGGAACAGTGTCTCAATCCACAAAATACGGTTCCAGATGGTATATTTACTGGACCGTGAAGCTTGTTCTTGTAATCTTGAACCCAGATAGCTGCGCATATAACAATTTCCTTATCACACATAAATCAATAATTTAAAATACCATTTTTACCAATATGCTTCTTTTCTTCTTCAGTAGGCCATTCCTTCTTGAAATTACCATGCCACGTTCCAGGAACCACCACCAGCTTATCATCCTTATGATATTCAATAGCGGCACATTCAGAACAAAGAGGCTTGCCTTCATATCCCTTTAGCGACTCATCATAGACACGATTCTTACAAGGTCTCACAAGAGCCCAGTAACAGGACGTGGCTGTATTATCTATACAGCCACATTTTGAACATACAAACAAACTCATCCCGCAATCTCCCAGTCATTAGACACAATATCATGTTCGGTTGGATTCCAATTTGATGCTACTTTTTGACCTGTATCTACCATCAATATATTTACGTCAGATTCTACAATAAACATACAGATATACTTTTTACCCCAATCGATTCTTTTTATCTTACGACCTAATTTAAGCTGTTCTAAAGCCTTTTCGAATGTCATGCCATGACGAGGCAGTTTGAGATACTTTTCAAGTCTGTCGGCGGCTTCATTTGGTGTATGGCCATCGTATTCGAAAGCGGTTTTTCTTTCAGGAACATCAAACAAATCCCAGTATTTGCTTTCATAGTGATTAGATACCTGACCGGTAGGCAGGATCGCCATCACAATAAACCAATCATCAGAACCGAAGCATTTTTCTCCGTCGCTGTGTCTCCTTGATTTGCAAACTTCAACCTGTCCGCTTCTGGCTAATAGATTAAAGAAGGCAGCGTTATACAACATGCGATACCGATACAATTCATTGAAAGTGTGGTATCCGTCAGAGACTTCTCCCACGTCTACAGGCTTCTTGTTTTGAATACTACCCAAAATATTCTCTATATAGAGCTGTATTTTATACATACCCATTTCGGTGTGGCCGTATTTGTTCAAGATATTATTGACATCGTATTGTATATTAAAATCTTTTTCAAATTCTACTTCAGGATGATTAGGATAGTAGTAATCTACTGATGCTTCTAACACAGACTTGATATGCTCTACTATCCTCGTGGCATCATCATGTTTTAAGAAATTCTTGAATCCCTCAACGAATTTAATATCTTCTTCGACTCTTCTTTTGTCATTACTCTAACCACATCTTTAAAATCTTTTAATTCCATGATTTGTTTTAAATTAATTGTTACTATACTTTCTTTATCCTACAATACAAACCCCACAAAAACTCAGCGGAGAAACTATCCCATACATTATTCTTCTGCCAAAGTTCTACTTTGTTAACAAACCAAGACCATATGGGACCCTCATATGAAGAATCAGATGATGATCCCAATCCGATTTTCTCCATTTCATTCGCCACATCAGAATAAGGATCTAAATCGACTCCCCTAATCATGTTAATAATATCATCCTTGTCTAACGTAAATTGAAACCGCTCCTTGTTAGTAGGCGGATCTTGATTCAATTTACCAGTCGCAAGCCATTCTCCATCATGATACAATTCGGCAAGTTTCTTTACCTTATTTTTAAGAAAAGAATACTCTTGTGTGACTTCTATAAAATCAGCTTCGTTAGCTTCACCCTCTATGAAGATAACGGTTTTGCTTCCAGGTCTATGATCGTCTAAGCTTGCCGGGATTCCCAATATCGTCCATCCTTTAAACTCAGCTATCTTAAAACGCATGACATCAAACACCTTATAGAAATCATCACAATCTACAGATTCTATTACCTTAATATCCTCTTCTGTGAATTTACCTCGTATTGGAATAACGTGATGACCGGGGCAGCCATCGGTTCCGAAATATGCGATTCTAACCACGATATTTACAATATTTTAATTTATTTTGCTAAAACATTCATATAACATGGCACATCTACCACATCTCTTCTACGAAGTCCCTTATCAAAATAAGAAACTATATAAGTGTTTTTACCTTCATGATCAGGTCTTGGATCAAAGCATTCAAAAACGAATCTTGTTCTACCTTCAAGATGACCAAACATGAAAACAAATTCGCCACCGTATCTTTTATTAGCCAATTCTTCTACGGTCATAATCTGTCCCCTCCTAATCCTGAATTGATGCTAACGTACTTAACACGGACATCATTTCCACGTCCAAGCTGTCCCCAGCCGGGCGATGGCGTTCCCTTGGCCGGAGCAGGGACAGCCCTAAGCCGAGACCAGTCCTGCTTTTGCCTCATGGCTTCAGCCTCTTTGTAATACCGGTTACACAGTTCTTGATCTTCGTAACCAACGTAATCTTCCTTATTTTCCATAAAAAATACTTTTTCAACAAAAGTATGACATTCACAAATTAATTAGATTTAAAATAAAACAATATGAATTAAAATAAAAACCCGATACGTTAAAATCGCATCGGGTTTGGTATCGAAAAAAAATAGGTTCAGATCTTGGGTAAAGATTCGAGCCAATTTTTAACATCTTTATATTTAGGGTCTTTGTCTATTCTATCTTTCAGTTCATGCAATGCTGAGTCCATAACCGTATTCGGTACGCCAATCAACTCTCCTATTAAATACAATGGGGTTTTATTCGATTTAGATTCGTGTGCCATATTCATGTCCAAAAAAAAAGTTATGTGAAACAAACCGGCCACGGGTATTCTATTGCCCGCCGACCGGTATAACATTTTTATTCTTTTTTTCCAAACGGGAAAAACGGGAATGCGGGAATCATATTTTTTACTATGGCACCCTGTACGTTGCAGATAGCGTTTTGAAGTTGAGTAGTAGAACAATTCAAAGCAGAAGCAATCTGATCTATGGCGCTACGATTACCTTGAATTGCCTGCATCAAAAGTTCACGACCGTAATCGTTATTCAACTGAGCCGGCAAACCATTGGCACAACAATCACCGCCATTTCCAAAACCGTTACCGAAGCCGCGTCCACCCCACAGCCAGAACAAAACAATTATCCAGAGCCACCAACCGTTAGCCCCGCCGAAACCGTCCTGGTTGTTACGACCGTTCATCAAAGCCGCCACCAGATTAGGATCCATTTTATTACCACCTATCAAATTAGCAAACATGCCGGGAATCATTGAAAGAAGACCGTTGGTAGCTGCTGCACCACCGCCGTTAGCCCCGGCTCCATCTAAAAGGACGATTTTATCACCACCCATAATTTTATAGTATTTAATTGTTAAACATACGTGCATGAAGCACGTAACAAAGATCATGATTGTAAGGTGGAATATGGGTGTGTTTATTTCCTATAGAAGAGAAGTATTTTCAGAAAAGACAGAAACAAAAAAATAGGTAGTGTTTTTTTTGTTCTTTTAAAACACTACCTGTAAACAAACTCAAGCAAATTTACCATATTTTAAAAATACATTTTTGAGTTTTCCTTTTATGCCATTGAGGGTCACTTCGTATCCAGATCCTGTCATGTAGATAGTTTGTTGATTAACTCTTTCACCAGAATATTTATCAACAAAATAAGACCTATATACTCCATATCCTTTAGCTACAACATTGCTATATAGTTCCCATTTTCCAAGACCGCTTCTAAACATAAACTTAGCTCCTTCAAGAAATGATCGAAGATTCTTTTCGGCGATAATAACACCATTCTGTTCTAACTTTTTAGCAATATCACGAATCAACCACATATTATTATGGTCTACTTTCCTAAAAGACTCGGCAAATTCCACATCAGGTTTATGCTCTTCTATTGTTTTCAAGGCTTGTTGCTTCTCTGCCTCTGCCTGCGACTTTTCAGCTATAGCTCTCTGAGCAACTTCATACTGATCAGCCCATGCCCTTGCCGCATCTGCTGGATTAGAAAAGTCAGGAACCAAAATTCCCTTGCCGCCTGAACTTGTTTTGTATTCTCCTGTTTTACGAATAGAAGGAAGAACCTCAGATGTTATCCATCGTTTAAATCTCTTAGCAGATTCTAATTTCGAAGATAATATAAGAGAATATAAACCAGATTCATTAATGATTCTTATATTATCTATGTATCTGGTTTTCAATAGGGATTGATTCACGCCCCATTGATTATCAGATACTTGCAAAAGTGTAGAATCATCATCATCCACATGTCTTTTTACCGCATCTTTAGCATTTATATATCCAAGAGATTTAGCCACATCTGACGCCACAAACCAAACATCTCCTTTTGGATCTACAATAATTCTAAGCTCTCCAAAATCCGAACTTTCAAAAACAGAAACTTTATCCATGATAAAAAAATAGGCCCAAAAGAGAATGTCAGATCCCACTATGACAAACCCTAATGAGCCAAAAATATCTTTCAACATCAAACAACCAGAGGTGGGATCTCGTTGTTCATTGTTTCTGGAGCAAAGATAGGAACAGGATTTTAAATAGCAAATATTTTAATACTTTTTAAATCAAACCAGGGCCCGCATCACTGCGAACCCTGATCTACACTAATCTAAACTAATACCATGAAAAACTTAAATCTAAAAACTAAAGAACACACAAATGTATGAAAATGTATGCTTTTCACAAAGAATCTGTATCCTGTTCTTTTGTGTGATTCAAGACATGGGATATAGTTCTGATACTTAATCCGGTTTGATTTTGTATCAGATTATAAATATAGGATTTTGAAACTACAGTTCTTAATTGACCTAAATCATTCATAATGTTTTTATACATAAGATGAATGCTGTTATTACGTTTGATGGTACTGATTCTCATTTCCTACTGTTATTAGTTACGTTCGGTTCTTACTTTTTCCTTATTCCCATAATCCCTTCCTGAAACTAATATTGCAAACTTAACAAAAATAATCCATAAACAATGAAAATCTAACTTTTCTTATATGTCATTGATATACGTGCATATATAAGAAAAGTGAGACTTCCACAAGCCTCACTTCCCAAATTATAACTATGAAAAAACTATATATATGTATATAAAAATTACCTGCATTCCAATTTGTTAAGATCATCCAATTCAGACTTGCTTACGGTCATGTCTTGCGTCAAGCCAGATCTGTTTTGGTATGGAGCGTAATCGGTTTCTACCGTCTTAGCCTTCTGAGTAGAATCGTATTTCACCTCTGATTCGGTTCCTGTCAGATTTTGGTAGATAGAGCCGGAACTACTCTCGCTTACTTTAGACCATATCTTATTACCTACTCTTATAAAATTATCATAAATACCTTCGGCTGTTATAACACCATCTTGCTCTACGATATTAGGGCCCGATTTTTCTTTTAACAAATACGGGTGCCTGGTGTAAAAATAGTGTTCAAAATCATTCCCGGCATACGAAGGGTCATACTTCTCCAAATAAAACAATTCTGATAAAGAAGGGTCGGTACTGGTCATGCTATAATCAAACAACATCAACCTGTCTTTTCCAGATAAAGATAATTCTATTGATTTCAAAATATCAGGATCATCAGAAATAAGGCCCAAAGATGGACCAGGTTTGAAGTCAAGATACTTATAGGCATTATCATATAATTTTGTTTTATGGAGTTTGTTGTCAAGGTAAGATTGGTATAAATCGAATAAGGATAATGGGTTTTCGCTATCTTGTTTTTTGTTCATGTATCGACTATACTCCCGATCCACATCCACGTAAGGAACGTCAAGTACCTCCGGGTGCCCAAACGCCATCCTGGTCATTATCATGTCCTCTGTGTTCTGAGAATCCATGAACGATCTGACGTATTTTTTAATGGAATCCATGAGCGTATTATTATCTACGTTCCGTACTTTCTCTTTATCCAAAACGCCGTTCTTAAAACAAGATTCAGGATATATTTTAGTAGAAAAATGAGTTAGGTTGTGCTTGGCTAACACTGTTGATATTTGATACATCTCGTTAAGATCATCTTTGCTGATCCTTTGATATAGATTATCTCCTACCTTAAGCAATGAATGTTTCTCAAACGCTTCTACTGGGTCTATATCGGATTCAGAATAAACGATATTCAAATTATCCATATACTCCGGCAATAATCCAAAATAATAGTCTGTACTATCACCAAGAACATCATCTATAGAAGATGCCAGCGTTGGAGCATAATTTACATCATTATGCCTGGCCACATAAATATCAAGATCCAGCATCAAATTATCTATCTTATTCAAAGATTCTTCTGTGCCATCATAAGTTTCCGATGTCCCTATTATATCTATGCCAAACCACGTACAAGCCTCTTCTATATCCCATATCATGCTTCTTAAATCGGATTCGGTGTCGGCATTAACCCTATGTAAATAAGCTGATATACGAGCTCTTAGGAACTCTATTTTGCCGGAATTGTAATAAGAAAGATCTTGTAGCTTAGACAAAGATCTTCTCTTGCCTTCCACCACATCATCCCCTTCTATGTTTATTACCGGAATCTTATTCGTAGATGAGAACTCATCAAACATAGATTCGGCAAATTCTTTATCAGAAACGAATTTCTCAACCAGTTCAGGATATGAATTTCTCAACGATTCAAAAGCAGATGAAAATTCAGAAAAGTTTTTTATGCCGGCTACTGTTTTACGCATAGCATAATAAAGCTCAGAAGGATTATATGGTACTTTTTTACCAAATTGGTTAAACACTCCCTCCTTGTAAACAATAGGACCATACTGATAGTCAATAGACATAAAATAATTATCTTTTTCCCTATCATGTTCGTTAATAGAAGAATCTATTAACTTTCTCATGGAAGTCGAAACCTCGTTTAAAACAGAAGGATCGGATAAAATACGACTTATTTCTGTTTCATCATACAAACCGGATCTCCTTAATTTCTGCTCATTCAGTATCAAACTGCCATCTACATAAAAATCGAAAAGAATAGCATTAGACAATGAAGACGCATTGAAAAAATAATGAGTAGACAAAAGGAAATCCCTTACATCCTTAACATCCTGAGCCGTTAAAGGATCAGCAAAATAAGTCTGACGCTTCATATACGACAGCACATCTTCTAAAAGAGGTTCGCCATTGGGATCGGTGTTAAACATCTCCCCTGGAGCCGGGTTATTCCAATGACCGTAATACGACAAAAAACCAGGAGTGTAAGCCTTAGCCCATACCTGAAGAGCCCGCTCGCTGTTTCCTAATACTTTTAAAGCACTTTCGTAAAGAACGGAAGGCTCCCCGTTAGGAGCCTTAACCCGTTTTATTTCATTTTCCTTTTTTTCTATCTGACATTTGACACCCATAGTGATAAATATTTTAGACAAAGATAGTATAAAAATAGAAATTATGAAACTTCTATTTCATAATGCGAAGCCTCTGTCTCAACTATCAATCTTCCCTCTCCTTCGAACTCAACGCTATCATTTCCTGGACCAGTAACAAAAGGGAAATCAGATACGGATGTTACATAATCTCCAGAACCACCGGAGAAAGACTGACTTTTACTTTGTTTGTAATTGATAGTCAATTGTGTTTCACCTATCTGAAGAGTTCCAGATAAATTTTTAGTATAAGTAGTGGTAGTTGTAATATTCCCATTTTTATAACAATACATTATAAAGGTGGTAACCGGACTCTTTTTTATATTACTATCCGGACCTGCATGATAAGATTCATTTCCTCCAAATATGCTATAAATGTGACAATAGGGACCGACTCTTTTACTTGATTTAGCCTTATTCTCGACTCCTTTCAAAGATATAGTAACCTTACTCTTGTATTTAACATCCGTCCAATTACAAACTCCTTCACTTACGTTTCCAACAAACCTGTCATCAACATAAACCTCTATATTCCCCTGCTGATTGGTCTTCAACTGATACTGAACAAGACCTGAAACATCTTCATATCTCCTTCTCATACTCAACACTCTTTATTTAACTCATTTATCGAATCCGAATTATCAGAACCTTCTACAAGATTCTTATTCCTATCTATCTCTTCCTGGCTCATGTTACTCATCATATTTTGTATTTTCCTACCAGATTGAGATAAAGAACGGATGAATGCGCTGGAACTTATCTTAACTCCAAGATCCGGTTTTGCCTTAAACGCTTCTCCGGTACTGATATTATATAAATCATACACGCCTGAGTTCATGTAGAATTTGTATATCCAGTTTCCACCAGCTTTTTTGTACCCTAATTTGGTTAGCTCAGTTACACTCATACCAAATTTAATGCCATTACGAGCCATTATCTTCTCTGATATAGGTTCTACCTTAGCCAGAACAGACGTATATGCTTCATCGCCGCCGTACAAGAAATAAGGGGTTGTCACCCTTGATATGTGAGTAAGCGACTCTTCGGATATACGAGGTTCGTCTTTCGCAGCCTTAGATCCTTTCCTTGGATTGGATATTCTAATAAAAGGATCGTATGTCAAAAAGGTTAAGCCGTATTCTACTTTATAACCTGATACGCCGTTAAGATCCCTTATAGCCTTAGTCGTATGCGAGTGATTGATGGTGTCTATACCATACCTTGATTCCATATCGGTCATAATACTATTAACCTCATCTCCCTCTACATAAACCTCTTCTCCTTCCGGGATAGAGGTTATGCCGGCAACCCTTCTAAGTAGCCATAAAGTAACTTCAGCAATGTCAGAGAACTTATCTCCGTTCTTCCTATAGTTATCTACTCTTCCTTCTTCAGATCCAGGTAATTCGACATTTCCTTTAACTTCGACATTTGTTCTGGATTGTCCTTTGCCTTCTCCATCTCCCTTTTTATCGCCATCTTCCTCAGTGCGTACTGCACCGCCTTCTGCACTTCCTTCTTTTCCATTATTTAAAATATTATCTGATTCTGACTCTATAGACTCCACAACAGCATCATACTCTGGAATGCCACTAAGGAAATCTGCTACGTTATTCAAAAACTCTATTTTTTCCTCGTTTGTCATATCAAGGCTTTCCATAGGCTCCCATATGGCAGGCAAGTTATTTGATTCTATTGCAGTAGAAACATCTTCTATAGTTTGGTTATCCACCGTAGGCAAAACTTTAGAAACCAAACTATTGATATCAGATTCCATTTTTTCTACTTCCTCTTTTGTGCCATATTCCTTTAGGGTGTCCATGCCATTGACTCTAAGAGAATAATTCAAAGCCTTACTCGGAACAAAATTAATATATTTCAAAAAGTTTTTCAACTCTGATATAATTTGTTCATCAGATCTTGGCCCAACATAATCCGCTACTACCTGATCCGTTTGAGAACGAAGCCAAGAAACGTATTCATCTAAGGTCTTACCTCCCTTTTTAGAAGGAGTGGATATTTTATCACCTACTGTTCCTTTAGGTTCTAATCCCATTTCTTCCTTAAGGCTTTTAGGATTACCTCTCTCACGAAGAAACCTCAAATCACCTCCTACAATCTTCCTTGCTATAAAATCAAAAATATTAGCATAAGACGGCAATCCTTCTTTTTCTATATGAGATTCTATTTCGTTTAACATAAGAGAGAAGTTTTTCCTGGAGGTACGCTTCTTGCCAGATAAAGACTGCGCAGCTTGTGCCGCAGGAGCCGGCTGAGCTAATGGCGCCGGCTGAGTCCCCCGGACAGCCCCTTCCTCTGACATTTCCTCTTCATAAACATCCACGTCTTCTTTAGAAGTAACGATCTTACCCTCATCAGAGAAAGGAAGATCATCCTCTATAAGCGACTTAGGTCTGGAAGATGATTTACCAAACTGAATCCTGATCTTAGGAGCGACAAACATCTCACCTTCGAAATCTATTCCAGATTCTACTTCAGACGTCACAATGTCTTTCACATTCCTGCTTTCATCTTCTACCCACTTAACAACATCAGGAACCGTAGATAATTTTTCTATAGCCTCACGAGCTTTTCTAAGCCCTGAAATAGGATTCAAATACGATACTTGATACGAAGCCGGATCAAGGCCTAACTTGGTTAGATACGCATTAAGATCTTGTATATCATCTTGACCCATCTGTAGCAATTCAGAATCACCAGATTCAAGCAGCATATCTATAAAAGACATCCATTTCTGCCCTTCCTCTGATTCTACAGAACGTAGGCTAACTGGGAAAAGATAATTAAGACCGTTTTTACCTTTGATGACAACTACCGGAACTCTTACATTTTTGTAATTATTCCCCTTGTCATTTAATATAGAATAAGCAAATGGGAAGCCTGTGTATTTAGATCCGTTCTTAAGCACGACTTTGCCATTTAATACATATCCGACATCAGATACTTTTTCAGCACCTTTTTCGGTAATGGGGAGATTTTCTACCTGGCCATATCCTTGACCGTTCACCTTCATGTTAAACACCGGTCTTCCGGGAAGGGTCTGGGCAACAACATGCGTGCCGACGCCGATGGTAGCCGACCGGCCGGCGTCCTTCTTCCACTTGTTAAAAGCCGTTCTTCTTATTTTACTTATACCATCTATGCCTCCCGTATCAGCTTTTACAACAGAAACGAATCTGTTCCCACTCATGACCTTGATAACCATATTGGACACCAGTTTATTCTCAGCAGATTCTATTCTTTTTTTATCGCCGGACTGAACAGCGTCATTGTATTCGGCAAAAAGAGACTGATTATAAGTATCATTTACATCTATTTCGAGATTAACCTTATCTCCTTTTTTCAAAGAAGATAATGCTTCCTGATCTATTTTATCTACCTCATTCTCTCCAAATCCGACACCTGTTCTGTACGGAACCAACTCATCTGAATCAAGACGCTTATAAACCAAAGAATAGGAATTACCCACGTCCTGAATAGACACGTCTGTGTAACGGTTAAGAACACGAGCCGATTCTTTGTCTATAGACCATCTCGCATGATAAGGCAGTTCAATTATAGTAGCCGTTTCTCCACCTATGTTAAGAGAATACCTTTTAGTACCATTAGCGTTCGTTTCAGAGCTTATTTGAATAGGAACCAATGATTTTATAGAAGATATAAATTTATCGGCTCTAAGACCCGCAATTTCATACCTTTCGTTGCCATCGTTGGATATTCTTCTAACCATCAACGTCTCTGGATTTTGGGCACTATCTATGTTAGCTCCAGGCGTATTATCGGATTCATCTAACTCATTTACAAGAGAATCTATATTGGTATCATCCTCCCCAAAATTACTTAACGTAGATTCGGAAATACGACCTTTATCAATAATCCTGTTTTGTTCGATATAAGGAAGGAGATCTGTGATGTTTCCAACTTGGCCAAGATCTTCTATGGTAAATACCGAATCGGCAAGCTTATCTTCGTCAACCTTCTCCCCTTTATCCCGTCTGTTCATTATATCAACATACGAAGAAATAGCATCATCAAGCTCCTTTCTTTGATCTGGCTCCAAATTAGACTTAGCCATATCAATAATAGCTTTATTTTCCTCATATACTGATCTCGGACTTGTAAGCCTGTCAGCCTTTTCAGATAATGATTTAATGAGATTAACAGGACTATCACCTAAAGACGATACATAATCATCAAAATCTTGTTTGTATTTATCATACACATCTTTTTCTCTCGCAGTAAGAAGATCGGCATTACCTGTATATAGTTTATCAATTATAGACTGCCTTACAACCGGAACCATAATAGGATTATCCATAGCAGCCTCATAATCTTCATCCGATACAGACTCCGTAAGCGGTGACTCTTTTATATCGTCTTCTGCTTCCTTCATCCTATCTTCCCTTACTTTATCAAGAGCATGCATAAAAGCCTTGATAGTCCAAGCTTCGTCTTCCGAAATCTTACCTTCTGACACAGCTTGATCTACTACCTCATCAGTGTCATATTCACCAACTTTATTAGGCTCTGCAAAATCAGGAACCTTATCATCCCCCTTATAAGGAGTAGACCATAGAGAAGACAGCGCTTTTGAAAATCCCCTGTTTTCCTCAGCTAAGAATCTTTTATCAAGCATCTTAGACAAGAAGTTATTCATATTCCTATAGTCCATCAAACTCCTTCGGTATTCATTTACCAAGGATCTTATGGCTTTGTCTTTGGCTGTAAACTTCTTTTCCTGTCTTGATTTTACATTAAAATAATCATCAAAAGCCACAAGCGTATCATAGGCTTCTATTACATCTTGTGAACTTATGGGAGAAAGAGGCGATGATAAAACAGATTCGGTTTTACTTACCAACTCTTCTATCGAAAACTCTTTTCCTATTAACGTTGATAACTCAGACAACGAATTGTTATAATTGGTTCTAAGATCTTCCAATTCTTTGGTTTTTCGTTGTATGGATTCAGCTTGTGGGTCTTTTCCATCTACGTTACGAGGACGAGTAGCAAGATCTTCTATTTCGGATTCAAGCTCTTCTATCCTTGACCGTATGCCACGGATAGCCATCGCCCGCTCCCTTGCCCTGTCCGACAGCCGGGAGAACGTACTTAGTGCATATGCCACGCGAGGCTGACCCGAAAGCGTTTCTATGACAGAAGCTATGTCTTTCATTCTTGATTCCGATTGAAGACCAAGAAAAGCATTACGAGCCACGTATTTTCTAAACTCAATCTTAGAATCATCACCTATAAGATCTTCGGCAAAACTCTGGGCAGATCTGAAATCCGAAAGACGATTATTATAATTATCAATAATAGAATCCTTGTATTTCTTTGCCTCTTCCAAAGACATTCCGTTGGCTTCGGCTATTTCCGAAATAGGCATCATATCAACCATCTGCCTGAAATTTTCAGCCGAATCCTCTAAGGTTCCCATTTGGTTGTCAATCGACATCTTTTCAAACATAGCATCATCAAGCTCCTTACCGGTCATAGACTGAGCATCGGAACGAACTTGAGGCCCTAAACTCATTGACTTTTTCAACGTATTCAAAGCCGCCGTATTAAGATTAGAAGATGCTTTGTTATATTCATTTACTTGCCTTTCCAGCAAGATCTGACTATTACTATACTCTTTAACCCCAAAGAAGCCTTCCCTCATACCGAACAAAGAACCGATAATAGCACCGATTCCTATTTCAGTCCATCCTTCTTTAGACGTATATTGCTTTTTAAATCCTTCAGAAATAGCATCAAGAACATCGACGGCTCCGTTCATAGCCACATTGTCATATCTTGACTTAACATATTCTTCAGCCGTATTCTGTACAGCACCTTGAGACCCTTCTTCCCACAGACCTTCAGATACCGGTCTTTTCATGATATTGAAAACATTACCAGCTATCTTCTGCCCTATATTGGGATTAGTTATTTTAATAGCCATCTCTCCCGGCTTCGCAACCTCCGTCCCTAATCCAAATAAATGCTTGTTGAGCTTCTTTTCCAAACCAGGTATAGCCTTGCCTCCTAACCCTATATACTTACCAAAAAGAAGCCAGTTGGATAATCCTACTATACCCATATTGGCGGCAAATATAGCACTACCTACATCAGCATTAGAATTACGAAAAACAGCCATTTCCTCTGCATTGGGATCACGACCATAAATCTTACGATAATAATCCTTGAAATCAGACTCGGATTGCTTCATAAAAGAATTTGCTTCAACCGATGACTCGAATCCGGCACTGGTAGCCAGCAACGTCATGGTCTTAGCCGCCTCCCCTACATTTCTTCCGGTGGCAACTCCTTTTCTTACATAGTCGTTAAACACGCTTTTAAGGTTTCCTATGCCCCTATTGGCAGCTTGCCTTGCTGCCAACTTAGCTCCGATTCTTCCGCCTAATTTGGCGCCTATATTACCTAATGAACCAACTCCCAGTCCTCCGGTCATGTACGCTGATATCATGGCTCCTACGGTAAAAGACATACCATTACCAAGGACGTCATTCCATAAGAAATTACCGGTATCCTTAAAAAGCTTCTGACCGAAATTATAATCTTCTACCTCTTTCCTGTAATAATGGGGAAGAAGCATGTCTATTTGCTGGTCAAGATCACCTACAAACTTATCCATGTTAGTGTTTAACGCAGCTTTGTAACTTCCCTCAGATGCCATATTGATAAGTTTGTCAGGCAATGACACAACTCCTTGCGCACCGTACAATGCAGACTTTAAAGCGAATTTACCTACACCATTCCAAAACTTACTCCACCCGCTCTGTCTCCTGGCATAATAATCCTCATTATTTATACCCGGAATATAGTTGGGATATTTTGTACGCCATACCCCATCATTACCCATCTGATGACTTTCACGGATACTTACCTTCGGTCCATAGGGATTAAGGGGCGGCGCAGCAGGTGTAGCCCCCCTGTAGCTGTTACGAGCCAGTGCCTCTGAGTAGCTGTTGCTTATCTCCTTGGCTATATACGGTTCTTCGTATTCGGCAGCAGCTATCCTTGATGCGTAATCCGGAAATTTAGGTTGGGCATACACACCTTCACCAGGCATATAATTAGGAACCAGAGGCGTTGTCGTCTCTGGTAATGTAGCCGGAGTGTAATTCTCTTCTTCGGCTAATTTCCTTTGCCTTGCCACATCTTCGTAAGTGGTTTTAGCAGCAGGATTATATCTATCTATATTATTATCAGCCATGAATTTTTTGCAAAAAATCGTTCAACTTACTAAACTTGTCATTCATGTTGGGCATGATATTTATTCCTCTCATATACGGATCTCTCATCTGATCAAGACGCTCTTGAACAGCCTCCTTCACGTATTTTACAAAGAAGTACTGAGGACACTTCTGGTGAATGCTATTCCAGTAATCCGCATACTCATCATTACCAGGATCCAAAGGAACAAAATCCGAGAACAACAATGCAGGATTTTTAGAATTTTTAGTCCTTTTGTCATAGAGATTGACCGCTACCTCTCTCGAACCCCTGTCATCCATTCCTTCCAACTGAACTGATATGTTATCAGACATGTCAATAAAATTATCAACAAGGGTTTTAACAACATTCATTTCTTCTGGCTTAAGGTAAGAACCATGAACCTTTACTATATCATAAAGATCATTCTTGACATCAGCCTTAGAAGCCAAACGGGGAAGACCATTACGTATGAGATACTTATCATAAGAATAGCCTTCCTTCTTTCCGGTATCTACAAAATCACAAGTTCCAAAACTTGATTTGTAACCATCTACTGGATAATTGCGCTCCTCAACCGAAGGATCTATACCTGCCTTAAGAAGCTCATCATTTGTGATCTCTACCCTTTCTGTAACATAAGAGTTTTTACCAGACCCTACTTGAGCAGTCAAGAACCTTCTGACAGTGCCATTATCTATCTCGGCGTCCATATTGATGGTATTAATAGCAGTAGGATCCAGATTATTTACCTTTCCTGCCATGTAACCAGACAATCTTCTAAACTGAGCCTTCTGCAAAGACTTTTCCGGTGAATCGGCATTCCAATTGTATCTTTTGTAAGAATCAAGGTAATGATGCTGAGACAAAATATCAGAAATCTGATCGGGAGATACAGACATTTTTATCTCGTCCTGCATCTGACCTGCTATCATGTCAGACACCCTACTATTTTTCTCAGCATATCTTAACTGAGTAATAGTCAAAGGCTCCCCTTCTTGATAATCTTTTAAATCTATATCACCATCCTTATCTATAGTCATATAATCGGATATATTAAAATCGGGATCACCATTAAGTTTCTTCATTCCATTAATAAGAGCCAACGTACCAGTAGAAGAACCATTATCCTCGCCTGTAATAGCATCAGATATGTTTTTCCCCAACTTGCCGGCACTCGCCTTAGCTCCTAATGACGGAGATATAGCACTAAGAATATCTATTCCTCTCGAAGGATCCATCATGTACTCTCTAAACCCTACAGCATCAGATACGCCAGTTGTTATGGCCGTGGCGAGTAGGAAAGCTCCAGCCTTATCATCTGTATCGGTAAGATTTATAAAAGAATTTCCTTTCATAAACTTAGCATTACGAACTTTCCTGATAATATCCTTATTTTTTTCAGTAACTATATTATCGATTTGATAATCAGTTATGTTATTTATAGCCTTTGTAGCTCCATTTGCCTTAGAATCAGAAAGAAGTAAAGCATCATAAGCTTCAGATAATCTGTTATTGCCTTGCCCGAAATATCCGTTTTTCTGACCTCCATTGTTTTTCAAATAAGAATATATCCGCTCTTCAGGAGTCATATTAGCATACAATCCTGGATCAGTTTTTTCTTCTTCGTATGATGCTGCAACGATATTGCTTCTGTCTGTAGGAGATAATGAATTATATAATTTCAATAAATTAGCTTTACGATCTGTAGAATGAGATTTAAGTAACTCATAAGGAATATTAGCCAAGTTAATAGATCCTGTCTTACCCGTTCCAGAGTTAATAGCCGTAGGCCCGTCCATAGGAGCCATCGGTACTCTCATACCGCCTGCACCTGTTGTGCCTGCGGATGAGCTTTCAGTTCCCATCTTGGCACCGTAAGTACGCATGTATTCGGTTTCAATCTTAGCCTGAGCAAGTTTCTCTTTTGCCAACGATATTTCAACCATAGACTTAGCATTGTCAGTCAAAAACTTTTGCTGAGCCCTATCCTCTTCTAACCTCGCAAAATAAAGATCATCTTTCTTCCTTTCAAAACTTGTATTGTCGTATCTCCATGCATCAGTCATCTTATCGAAAAGATTATTGGTAACAACAAAATTAGCAGCCGCTACCGGATCAGACGAAGCTATTATCATATCTGCCTCCCTCTTGGCTTCTGCTTTCTGATTTTTAGCTTCCTGTATCTGACTGTCAATACGATCAATAATATCTTTATTATCCCCTACTGATTTCTTTTTCGCTTCCAATGCTCCTATGTGTCTATCGTATCTTTCGACATAAGACCCAATGTATTGACTAACCAAATCCGGATTACTGAACACCGGATTGGTAGCTGCCATATATGATGCCTCTATTCTCATCTGATTCCTCATGTTTTCAGATAAGTTAGCAGACACAAAATTCCTTATCTGGGAATCTGTAAGTTCATCTACGTTAACTTCTATAATCCCACCAGTAGGATTACCTTTAACATCATATTCTGTTGTTTGAATCTTCTTGCCTTCGTTATTTTTCCTAAAGTCACTAACCAGCTTATTTATCTCCTTAGTATAATCGACATAAGGAGAATAATGAAGACCTCCTAACCTTGATCCTGCTTTACCATCTGACCTCCATTTGTAATAAGGATCCAAAGCATGCCATTCATTAATAGGAGAATAAAGTTCAGGATGATTCTGTTTTATAGATTCTATTTCCTTCATAACCCTCTTGCCTTCTTTTGTGCCGGCAATAGCGTTAATGACCGTATCATCCAACACCGAACTTATCTCTCCTTGTATGGCTCTCGTAACTCCATCAGAAGAAAGATCCACGCCTTTAAATTTTTGATTGATGTTAGCAATCACACCTGACATCTTATCCTCCATATAAGCTCGGGCTTCAGGCTTATCTATCTCTTGACCCATAAGATAATCTACCTGGGTATAGATCTTTTCACGAGCAGCATCAACCTTCTGCTGTTTGTACATCATGACGTCCTTAACAAGATCTATGTTGTAAGGACTAACATACGGGGCATATTGCCTTAAAATACTATATTGTGAAGCCACTATTTGGTCCTCCTTCTTCTTTTAGTTTCATCATCTTCTTCATTTAAACTTCTCAAGTAAGGAGTGGAATAATCACCCATATTCATCACATCCTGATTGCCTTGAACGTAAATAATTTGACCACTTGGAAGCATTCTCATATTCGGGGCTATGGAAGCTATGGTATTCAACGATGTACGAACATTAAACTTATTCTGTATCTCGCTGTTTATACTATCATAATAACGAGCAAGATTTTCATCCCTTATAGCCATAGCTTTCAACAACCCAGATTCATAACGTTGCCTTTCTGCTATGTTCTTATCATCTGTCTGAACATAAGCCATTTCATTGAACCTGTCAGCTTCGTTTATTTGCCTTGCGTTATTGAAATTTACTTCATTAACGTACTTAGCTATATTGCTTCCAGCTATGGCGTTCATATTAGCCAGAATAGCAGCTCGCTGGGAGTCGGGCACGTCACCTACTGCGTCTAACTGAGCCGATGTCGCGCGGTTGAGCTCATTAATGTACTGATCTGCCGATTGGAGAACCGGGTCTATACGTGGTGCTTGATGCCTCTCTAGACCTTCTATTTCCAAGCCAGTGTCAAGGGTTCTCAGCATTTCCGGGAAGATAGGACCGAACGCTGCCGGCTGCCCCTGTCTTTTAGTTCCGTTGTCTTCAACCACCTCCTCTGTATCGGTGTCGGTTACAGTCGTAGGCGTACCAGCTTTCGGTTTTACCTCTATCCTTCCAGGAGATCCAATCTTAGGAGGTGTAAGACCTGGTGCTATAGGACCGGCCTCAATAGGCTTCATTTCTGGTTTAACAGACTCAAGAACGAAGTCCATTTCCGGCATTAACCCGCTATCTTTTAAAGCAACAAACTTATTATAATCGGAGCCCAGAATCTTCTTAGCGGCATCAGATTTATCACCAAATAAGTCAACATAATTCTTAATTCCTTTTTCGTTTAACAATCTTTTTTGCTCTGCCGAAACAACGTCCAATCCATAATAAGAACGGGTGGCTGTTGTCTGACCAAACTTATCATCTACGGCAAATGAATTATAAGCCTGATTACCTCCGTAGCTTCCGGCATCCTGGCCCCAGAATCCGTACTCATCTCTGAATTTCTTGGCTGCATCAGCATTCGTGATAGCACCTACATCAGCTAACGCCCACAATGCATTTAATTGCCTGTTGTATCCTTTCTGGAAACCTTCTGTATCAAAATCACCATCCGTATTGTACTTGTTAGCCCATCGGTTTACATCAAGCAAATTAGATACCGCCTTATCATTTACCCTTCCGTATCCTAAATTGCTTCTATGTTGTAGATTCTGATTGGCATTGACACTGGAATCGGGATTAAGAATCTGCTCACGACCACTAACATCAGATATAGTCATATTAAGAGTTCGTCCAAATAACTGATTGATAAGCTTATTGTAGCCGATAGCATTCTTTCTAAGTTCCTCCAGCTCCTTCTGAGTAGGTCCACCTTCAGCCATTTTTCTGGTTTGCTTAACATACTCGTCATATATCCAGTTCTTGGCATCTGATTCTGCAATATTAAAAGCCCTGGCTTGTTTCTTTACCTGATTCAGATCAACAACCCCGCCATCCCTGAAGAAAGCATCCATCTTCTCGTTACGCTTAGATTCTTCCTGTTTGCCATAAACGATTTCAGCGAAAGAACGAAATTGTGCTTCAAGCTCGTCTATCTCTTTCTGGTTTTCATTGACGTACTTGGAAAGAATAGAAGCATTAAGATTAGATGTGTTTTTATCTTTTACATCTTCATTTTTCTCTAATCTCTTATATACACGCTCCTGATCTTCGTACTTATCAGACAAACCGATCTTCTTCTTATATCGATCAAGGAGTGTGGCATACGTATCTTTAGACGTTGCCTTAACACCGTAATTTTCTCTAATATAAGAAGCAAAATCATCATCGATAGTACGGTAATCTGAAATAATATGAGCTTCAGGCAAATCAACGGGAGTGCCACCATCTTCATGTCTGTTCCCTTTGGCTTCCATAGGTCCTACGGAGTCAGGAGTCAGCACATACTCGCCTTTCTCTATCTCTACGTTAGCATTATCCTCCATAGATTTAGGAAGAGGATAAATATATTCGCCGGTCATATCAGACGTATCCATCTTCTGACCGTTACCTAAATTCACGCCACCACCTTCACGTTCCCACTTGATGAATTGCTGACGACGCTCCTTGGCAAGTTTTTCCCTTGCAGCCTGCTCGTCTCTGCTGGCAGCATATGCAGCAGATGAAGCTCCCATGATATTACGGGTAAGACCTAATCCTAAACTAACACCAGATAAGGCAGCTTGAGCCACGTTAGCGCCCACCTTATTACCAGCTCGTATCCTGCCAAGGCTGGATCCGAACATCTGAGCTCTGCTGGTTAGGTCGGGTGAGTAATATGGGATAGTCATGGGATCGAGAGGATTTCCATCCTGTGATCGCTTTTCTTTTGATTGATCTTCTTCTTTATCAACACTAATAATAGTTCCTTTGGGCATAGACTTAGGATCGAACGTATTGTTATTACTTACATTCATAGTCGAAATAGAAGGTTCTTGCATTTTTATAGTAGAATAGTCAGGACCTATAATATTATCAAATCCTGCCTCCATCGTATCTATTTCCGAATTTATCTCACTCATACCAGGAACATTGGACATATCCATATCAATATAAGGATTAGATGTCGTATCAGCCTGTTGTGTAACATCCTGAACACTACCACCAGGAGCAAATACCGGACGATTTTTTATGATTCGTAATTTCATATCATCTTTTTCACAAAGATAAGAAAAACGAACGAGAAAATCCAACGGAATCGAATCAGTTTAAAAATCAAGATAGTAGAGGTGGAGCCTCTTTGTTTATAGGAGCGTTGACAGCCTTTTCTTTCTTCTTGTACAACTTGAGAGCTTTCCTGTATATAGATAATACAACCGGGCTCTGTATTTTCTTCATAGCCTTGGCAATAACATCTGGAGATAAGGCAGACATCACCACCGCATTAAGGAACGAACGAACAGAATTGTATTTCCCATCAAATCGCTTTAATAACCTAAGCCTAAATGATTTATATAGATAAGAATCAGACAATTCCTTGAGGCCGTTATTCTTAAGCCTTCTATTTAAAAATGCAACAGCCTTCTCTGATAAGCACATTCGATTTTTACCTTGTTTATCTGTTGCATGTGAAAACCAGGACCATGCCGTGCTTGGGTGTTTGGCAATCCTATCAGCAAAGCTATCCAATATGCTGGTTCTGAGATCTCTTTTATGAGCATGGCAGGCGGCTATCTTCTCATCTCTGCTAAGAGCTCCATTAAGACATCTAAATGTGGTACGTTCTTTTCCAATGAAATATTCAGGATGCTCTTCTGCGAATTGAGCCCTAAAAGCCTGATAACCATTCTTCCTCATTAAGTCTATCTGAGACCTAACATAAAACCTAACACACTTTTCTTCAGCTTCTTGAGCTTTCTTGCTACGAGGCTTACAAAGACGACCAAAACGACGGTAATCATAAACCATAGCCTCTACAAAATCATTGTACGGGAAATAACGACCAAATCCGTAGTTCCAGACCATGAAGCAACGCACGCGATCCTTCCAGTAGTCGGTGATGACAAAGTATTTACCAACCCTTTGTTTCTCATCAACTTTGTACCACCTATCAAATCTCCCGTTATAAAATAGATTAAAATACTTTAAATTGCCTAAGCATTGACCGGCTGGTCTGCGTACTACATTATAGCCTAACTGATTGTGATTATTATAGATAACCTCAAGGGGTGAAACCGCTTCCTTTTTAAGGAGTGATTTGTGAAGCTTGTCGCAATATGTCATTTCTGCTATCTTTGCCATTGTTTTTTTGGTTTTGTGCAAATATACGAAAAGTATTCATACTAACAGTAAAGAAATTGCACGACCCTGTATCCGGTTTGAGAAAAATAGGATACAGGGTTTTTTGTTTCATATAGGTATGGTAAACGTAACCGATTCGTACCATACCCGTAAGTCCCTGAACGTCAGTGGTGGGACAAGTTATCTAAAGGTATAATAGGATAAATGAATTTCCCCTATTATATATTCCATTCATACTCCATTCAGTCGTATTCATTTCATATATTTATATGTTATTCATATTTTTTAAATATAAATACTGTTTTAAATATACTTTTATAGTTTCGGAATCGAATCGAACGTAGTGAGTGAGATTTCGAAACGATTAATAATTTATCATTACGACTATTTACTTTTTAGCCTGATTGAGATTAAAAGTGATTGAGGATATCGACCGGAGGGAGATATGCGAAAGAACGGAAATGTATTTTTATATTTTCAATATCTATATAAAGCGATTGAAACCGAATCGACCGAAGGGAGTGAGGTTGAGAGAAGCGATAACAGTTTTACAAGTAGCCACGAGATAAGCAGGCAGGCGAGTAGGCGAGGCCGTCGTGTGTTGTGAGGCAGGACAGCGTTAGCCCAAGCGTAGGTTCAGATCATTAGCTCCTATCATTGCAGAATGTAATCGTTACGAAGCATAAGAAAGCCGAGCCATCTTGATCACGTCCTTCATCCTTCGGAATCCGGGTAACGAGTCTATGGCTCGGCTTTAGAAACATTGATATGGAAAAAAAATGGTTTCAATTAAACTTCTGTCACTCCCTTAATCCGGAGTTGAATACTGGGAAGGACTGATTGGATAAAGGCTCGTCTTTTATCTTCTTCGTTTTCCTTCATATGTTGCTGGTATCGTAGTTCTTTATCATCATCCTTATCTTCTTTTAAACTCAACAAATGAGCTACGATATCCTTACCATACGTTTCAGTCCATGTACGGAATCTCTCTTCCTCGGACTGTCTCTCCTGGGACGGAGCTTCCGGGTTAGGGAGGGCGGCTGCCACTTCTACCTCTGGAAGTGTTACCGATGCTGCTATTTCTCCATCATCTCCGAAATTTTCTTCAATTTCCAAACCAAGATTTTTAGCAACTTCCATAGCATAGTTATAACGGTCATCGTTTCTTATAACACTCTTATGAGGACGTCCTGCTCCTTGGTTCCAAGCTACTACTGCATCTTTAAGGTTATCGGCGTTCATAAAATCCTGCCGGCTGTAATTGTAATAACCTGGTCCTTCTTTTCCTTTTCTTGTGTATAAGAAATTAGAATATCCGGTTTTCCCTTCGTATTCGTCAGCTAAGAACTCAAGTTGGTCTTTGAATGTGGGTGTAGAATGACCTTTCTTTTTAGCGTGCTTGAATAGCTTATCCATGCGCTCATTATGCCATTGCTGTATGCCGTATGATGTTCTGTTATCTCCGTATATGTCATCTTTAAGACCGGATTCAGCCATGAGGTTACCTATGATGGCAAGCGCTTGTATCTTAGACATGCCTCTCTTATTAGTAAAGTATTCATATGCTTCACGTTGTTTATTTACAACACCACCTTCTTCGTATTTCCTTACAAACCTTTTAGGTAAAGCCTTGTCATTATTTCGAAGAATACTACCTTTCTTAGGATCGTATTTGATACGTTCCCTTATTCTAAGAGGGACATCCCTTTCAGGTATGATGTCTTCCGCTATCTTCTTTCGGCTAAAATCATAATCATCCTTCACATCTAACATACCAGCATCCGGATCCCATCTTACACTGAAATTCTTCAACGCACCTAATCCGGAAGCTTCGTTCACTTTTTCAAAATTGTCACCATATACCTCTTCTCTAAATGGACTTACACCTTCATTTACTAAAATCCATTTTCCTGGATTTTCAAATATATTTTTATTTAGTTTATCAAGGACCTTCTTATAATCTCTTATTTTTCGTTTACTTTTTTCATCAGCGTCCTTATATGCCTCATCAAGCATGTTGTTCATATACTCTTTATCTAATAAAGATTGTATCAAAATAGCCTGTTCTTGAGGCAATCCTACATACTGAGCATCATCATCATCGTCATCAAAACGATACTTGCTTGCCGGCAATCTACTTATATCTCCATCCGTGTAAGCTTTCCACATTTTTTCTTCAAAATCCGTGGCTGTATCTTCCCCCGATCGCTCCCTATTAGGATCCAACATTCGTTTCATAGTAGGAATAAAATCGGCTATTAAACTAATAGGATCAGTGTCTAATATCGGATTAACGGATTCATACCACTTATCAGGATCAGCGTTATTGGATATACCAACTGATTTTATATTCGAATCAGATATCCTAACCTTATCTCCGTCATATCCTCTACCTACATAACCTGTATAACCATATTTAGCTTCCACATGGCGAGCGTCTTCATACTTTGAATCATTAGTATCTTTTTCTATAGATTCGTTCTCTACAGGCTTGTCTTCAATCAGGACATAGTTACTGTCATCATCCACCGTCCAGGGCCGGTCTGTCGGAGTAGAGAACACCCGGCGCTCGAAGGCACGGCGCTTTCTCTGGCCTTTCACTTCGTCATCGTTTTCATCGTGGTTTATTTCTTTCACAGCCTTATCGTAGTCTCCTTCTTTAAGGTATTTGAAAAGCATAGGGCTTTTAGAATACTCCGGCCCTCCTGTATTGTAAAATAAACTAAACAAAGCATCTCGCTGATTATTGTTTAGATTTTCAAAATTGGGAGTTCTTCGTATAAATTCTGGAACGAACGTATTAACAACTCCCTCAAATTCTTTATCGGCCTCTTCTACTGTTATACCATTCTTGTATTTTTTAAGAATATGAGGAAGATGAAACCCGTATCCGATTGTTATATTCCCTTTCTTGTCATCATATAATTCAGGTTCAAACTTTTCCCACGACTTCAAATATTTCAGAATGTTTTCTGAAGGCTTCCAATCTGATTTATTTCCACCTTCTTTGTACTTATCGAATTTAGGGTAGTAATTCTTATAGTTCTCTGAAAACCATATAGCTTCATCTAAACTATCAAATATAATCGTATCATTATTGTGTATAGCACTGTCCATAGAATCCCATTGTTTATGACCATACTTAGGATCTGTAAAATCATGCAACACACCTTCTATTTCCTGTACATCTGGGAATACTATAGCCCGACCATCTCCATCTATTTCGGCCCTCATCTTATGTGTAGCTATATTACCATCTACTTCCCAATCAGGAATATAAGATCTATCTTTTTGTTTTAAACGAGATACGAAATTAGCACCACTATTATTAGCTCTACTAATTATTTCTTTTATCTTTTTCTTATTTGGATTATACTTCTTCTTTGCCATCTTTTTCTTCCTCCTTCTTGAACTTATGGTAAGCATCACAAACTTTATCAACTAACCATCCCATCAGGCAGGCGGCACGCTCATCTCCTCCGACTTCAAAACTGTAATCCATATTAAGATACTTACAATAAATAGAAAGACCGTGCAGACATTCGTGTCCTATGCTTCTAACATCCATGTCAGACAGTGAATGAAATAAAAAACATATTTCTTTCCTGTGATTGATTCGGTTTCCTACGAAAATAGTTCTGCCACCATAATCATCAGTCCATCCTTCCCAACTCTGATCTTCTACTTCCAGGTTGGCGAACGTCTTAACTATATACTCTTCATCTGCTCCAAGCAATACCCTTACATTATAGGGGTATATATCATTTTTGTATAATACTTGTTTCATAACAATCTGTTTTTCAACAAAGGTAAATAAAAAAGCCGAAGAATGATGCTACTCATCCTCCGGCTTGTTATAATGGAAATCTTATTATGAAAACGATACAAATTTGACATACTCCCATCACTAAAGCGAATGGGATTCTTGGATACAAGCGCAAGAATCCCCGATGTTGCTATCGTTGGAATTACTCTTGCTTTCCAATTCGGAAATGCCCTTCCGAAGAATATTACGGGCTGCAAGAATATCACGGTCGTTAACCGCTCCGCACGACGGGCACACCCACGTGCGGTCGCGTAACGACAGTCCTTTATTAATGCAGCCACATTCACAAGTTTTGGAAGAAGGATACCATTTGTCAATCTTATGTACAGTTACTCCATATTTTGAAGCAACATACGTAAGTTTATCAATAAAAAAAGAATGACTGAGATCGGAAATCTTCTTTCCCCACAAACGTTTCATTCCTTCAATGTTTAGATATTCAATGAAAATATAATCATATTGTTTGCATAACTGATGAGCTAATTTCCATTGAAAATCCGATCGAAGATCATTTATTTTACGATACGCTTGTTGTAGTTCAAACAGTCTCCTTCTTCTATTGTTGGATCCTTTCTTTGCATTAGAAAACCGTTTGTTTAGTTTTCTAATCCTGTTTTGATATCGTTTGAAGAATAGTGGAGAATCGATTTTGCTACCATTGCTTTTAGTTAGATAAGTTTTCAGTCCAAAATCCAATCCGATAGATGCACCATCATGTGTCTTTCTATAAGAGTTTATAGGATTATGATCTGTAACTACAATCAAACTAAAACGGGAACAGGTTTCTCTAACTATTCTAATTTGTTTAACATTACCTTCGTAGACTCTACTGTATGAAAATCTAAATCGTTTCTTTCCTTTGTTAATTGTTAGACTATTACCATTTAGGGTAAACCCTCCTTGTTTGAATACAAAAGAATTGAATTTCTCCGGTGATTTAAACTTAGGAGGTCGTTTGGCCAATTTCTTGAAGAAACGATTGTATGATGAGTCTAATCTATGAAGGATTTCTTGTACTGTTTGGGAATGAAGAAGATTTCTCTTAATCCTTTTGGAAAAATGCTTTTGCATCTTACCAACTGGTATGTATTTTCCAAACAGTCTGTAGTATCTACGTTGTAGAGCTAACGCATGATTCCATACAAAACAGCATTCACGAAGCATCTTGTCAAGATGCTTCGTTTTCTTGGAATGATAGATGTTGTATTTGTATGAAATCATTTTTTATCTGTAATTTTGATTCAAAATTAATCAACCCAATTCATCCACCTACTAAAGCATGGTGGTTTTGTTGGTTAAATTATCATAAATAAGCGCCTATCTGTCCGAGATGGATCAATAGGCGCTACAAACATATTCAACTATTATTAAATCAAAAAATAAAAACTACTTATTTTCAACTTATTAAATATTGTAATTTATCTATTCTTAATCTTATCTTCAGAAATCAACCACTGGAATATAATCTTCCGGTTGCTAATTACTTTCTTTATCCTCATCAGCATCCAGCTACCACGCAACCTATCCAGCCATGACCGTCTGAAATTAAGAGAATCAGGATTAACTGACTTATTTATATCGTTATCGTCCTTGATCCAGATAGGTGTTTCAGATCGGTCATCGTCAACCCTATTAAAGAAGTCGTTTAACTTATGTCTTCTATATACTTCAGTATCCAGGACCTCGGTATGGTCGCCTACGATCTTCGGATACGATATGCGTTGCGCTAAATTATTCTTTTCTTCTGGAACAAGATGAATTTCACCTGAGTTGTTTGTGTCGTTGTAGATAGTTATCGTATCCAAACCTACTTTCCTGTCAAGTGTGTAATTCACATCATCAACGTATTTCCTTGCGTCAAGCTCATACTCAACAGAAGCCAGCGTAGAACCATTATATTTCTCTTTTATCGGAACTTCTAATATAAATGGATATGTTGTTCCATAAAACGTTTGGAAGCTCTTATTCGTCAACAAATGGCTCCATAAGCCACCTTCTTCATCTGATGCCGGGAAGTTTATTCCTGTCTGAAAATATTGTTGCTGTTCTATATAATAGTCAGGACAGAACGAATAATAAGAAATCCATTCTTGCTTCAGACACGAATATCCGATAGTGAACGACACGTCTTTAAAATACTGTTCGTCTTTTAAAGATATTTCCTTATCGTTTGATAACACCTCTGTTTCATTGTACAAGAACCTTCCACCATCATATTTGTAATATGCCGGGTTCTTAACAGGTATATAATCTTTTTTCGTGATAAGTACTCTCTTATACCTGTTATCCCATCCAAGAGACAGACCAAGACCGATAAATTTATTGTCTGTATCTTCTTCTGTCATCTCTGTGCCGGTTAAGATATTAGTTATTCCGTATCTAAGAATCTTAAACGGAAGATGACGCTTGAGCCAATGTCTGATACCTACACTAAGTTCCTTGAGATTACGTCCGTTCGGATCGGTCATAAACACCTGTGCTCTTTTAGTATCTACCCAGAAGTGACCAAATTCTGAACTAATTATTTCAGTGCTCTGTGTTCCAGAATAACCGAGGTCGGTCGTGTTGTACTCCAGAGGCCTGGACGCGAACAGACCGCCGGTGCCCATCTCAGCCTGCCCTGGGGAGGTGCGCTCCTTGATTACGTCTATGGCGTTATGGAGTGAAACCTGGTCCTCGAACCTGACAAGAATCTGATCGGATTCAATACGCTTCATGTGAATAAGCTTCCCGTTGCTGGTTGGGAACTCATGATAGTCCATAGGCTTGTACGTTAGCCACGGATCTGTTTGACTGTTTTCAGATACGTCAGCCCTACTCCATATAACACCATTAGGTCGCTGGTAAGCACAATCATAAAAACGACATTCGTATGTTGCCGGCAATATATTAGGTGTCAATGTCATTCTTGATGAATAGATAGGACTTATCTTGTAATCATTGTCCCTATGGATAGATACGTTCTTTTCTTGTGTCCACCAAACAAAATCTCCTACTTTTGGATAGAATAATTCATGAGGCTGAGGGCCCTCTAATCTGAAATTACAATTTATTTCAGACTCTACAAGGAACTGAGGAATACCATAGAACCATGTATAAAATCTGCCATCTACATACTTACCGGAGGTGTCACCGTTCAATTCATACAAGCTCTTCTTATTTGGGTAAAAAGCATATCTTCCTTTATTAGAAGATGTCCAACTATTGAAACGTTCGTTATCCGTGGTTTCAAGCGCATCTTCCCCTGTATCATAATTAACAAAATATCTTGGATATCCTACATTTCTATAATCCATGTAAGGGAAAGGTATCATATCTCCAATACCAAAAGCATTATTATAAAAAACAGGAAATTTTCTCTTTAATGAAAATCTGGTTATCACCGTATCACCACCGAACATCAGTTTCTTTTCATTAGTGAAAAATCCACATCCACCTATGGAAATCCATTTTATATCTTCTATTTGACCATATTGATCCGGCCTATATCTCATAAGCCTCATATATGGAGAGCAAATGTATGAAACTGATTTGGATTGCTCGAATGTTCTTCCTGCTACAACATCGCTTCCAGCAATAACCGAATCATCTATACGGCTACTGTCGTAGTTGTAGACATAGTTCGGATATTCCAATAAATATTTCGATTTACCATCTCCTTTTTCACCTGGATCACCAAATGATAAAAATAACGAAGATTCACGATCTATATTATTAACAAATAAGAATCGTCCCTCATTATCGTTTTTACCGGTTCCCCATTTAGATGACATACTGGCATCCATCATAGGATATACACCAGACTTCATGTACTTAACAGAAGATAAACCACGAGCAAAATTTCGTTCATACTTATCCTGGTCTGTTATACCTATCATTGAATTATATAATCCTACAGAAGTATAATACCATGCATGATTACGTCTCGGTCCATTGTTTATAAACGTATTAAGCCAATCATAACGGTACTTACCGTACAATATCGGGCCCTTAGCAAGAGTTTGACTGATGGTTGACACCATTGAAGAAAACAGCATGGCCACACTTAGATTCGTTAGGAATCCTCCTCCGGTAAGACCGGCCGACCCTCCTATGTATCCAGACTGCGCCCTTATCTGAAGCTCTTCTGCTATCATAGCGGCTATTGTGGCACTTGATTCAACTGCGGCAAGTGACGCAGCCATCGTATAAGCGGCAGGACCTAAGATAGTCCATTTTGGATGATCTTCGACAGGTATAAAACTGCCTACAGACATTCCTCTTTGAAACCCGTCTATACATACTTCATTTGGAAGTTCGGGCTTATTGAAATAAATATCAGGCGAACAGAATGAATACCACACGTTTCCTCCTTTGTCGAAAGGATGGGATATAAACTCGTCTCTTTTTCCAGACGTATAATTATATTGATCCTGTGATAGGTCATTATATGGGTAATTAGGATAGATATTTACATTACCATCGTCTCCTATGTATCTAAGCATATCATAAGCTAATCCTGAAGCCACAACCGACCTATTTAGCCTCCTATCTCCACGATACAGTTCATATCCTACGATCGTATCTCTTTGTTGTTGCGTAATCAAACCAGAATCTACCGCAAAATCCAAAAACACTTGTATGGTGTTCTCATCCACCATAATACCTACCGGATATATTTCAGAAGCTATGTCATATCCACGTTCATCACTGTTCATAAAAGGTATATGCTTGTTATCTGGGAACCGGTAATGACGTATAGGTTGTTGGCAAAATACGGTAGAAGTATCTACTCCTCCATAAGAATGACCCTTGAAATAAGATAATCCATTTTTGTCTGACAAAGGAGCACCATAATATTCTGTTAACTTATTCATAATATTAGAATAAGCTTCTGTTTTTTTTGGATCATCATAAGATCTGCCTGTGTCTATTTTCATCCTACTACTATCATAAAGTTCAAAATTAGCAGGATATTTCTCAGATGATTCCCAATATGCAAAATCACCGTATTTATAAGGACGAGGCTTGCAATTGATGGGCCTATCTCCACATGTCTGACATTTTGATGCAAATAAGACAGTTGATCTAAGTGTTATAGAATCCACAGACAAATCAATCTTATTTACCTCCTTTTCTCTTATACCAAAAATATACGGATATATAGTTTTACCTGTAGCAAAAGAAACACCTAAGATAGCACGAGACGGCTTCTTTCCTGGTTCTTCCTCTTCATCTGGAGTATCCTCATTCTTATATTTACAGAATTGTATTTGCCTGAATGTCATTATCCAAGGAACAGCTACAACCGGCGATTCTATTGTTACATAAAAATAATCTTGTTTTATCGTTTCTTTAAAGAATTTATCATCTATAGTTCCCCATGCGGGTCTTGCTATATTGATAATAACCGAATGTCCTGAAGCATGTTCCGGCCTATCAAAATCTACTGGTATTATGCCAAGTGGATTCCATGTCTCTATATCCTTCCAAAAAGAAACACGAACGTAATTGGTAGACACAGCATCCATTATACCATCTATCTTCCCAAGGGCTTCAAGATAAAGGACCTTATTTTCTTCCTTATATCCTTCTATATCCCATTCCTCCGGCCTATTGATTCTAATAAACCTGGCATTGGTCATTACATTCCTCACGAACTTGCGTACTACAAATTCAGAAGCAAATCCTATATTAAGTTTATCTCCAGTAGGATTTTCAAATGTTGCATTATTTACATACCCCTCAAATTCCCAGTCCGTTTCAGGTATGCCGGTGTCCGCATTTTTGTATATCATATCCTGGAGCTTCTTGGAAGCATCAGGCCAGAACTGTTCAATGCAATATTTCGGTCCGTTCTTTGATCGGTATTGATCATTTATTACCGTACTCGTTGACCTACCAGCCCTCCAATTGCCTTTTCCATTTATCTTTTCACTCCACCCATCTATATGTAAAATATATCCTCCAAGGATGTAATTATTGTTTTGAAAGTTATTATAATCAGACCTTGAAACAGTAGGATTCGAACAATAATTTTCAATATAACAACCACATGTACAAGGCATAGTGTCAAGAACGTATATAGCATCAGATACGGTCTTTAATATACTTCCTGGCTGTAAATACGGATAAAATTCGGAACAAAGGTGCTGTCTTCCATCACCGGATATATCACCTGCGTTGTCACCAAAAAATGCTTTATCCATCCATTCAGACAAAGAATCCATTGTATCGTAATTGAATAGAACAGAATACTTATTCTGGTTCTCACCTCCGGTTGTATATAAATAGTCGGTAGACACGTGCTCCATGTCTTCTAATTCTTTATATATATAATCCTCTACAATACCAGTTATTAAAGGAACTGGAGCTGACAATATAGATTCTTGACGATGAGGGACTTCGCAGTCTCCTTCCATTTCTGGTAACCTAATATGATCAATTGGCTCCATATAATCCTGTGTTCCGTCTTCTCTGTATTTGGTAGCTATATCACATATCTGTCTTTCATTGTTTCCATTCTCCTTATTATTACAAGCTACAAGACCTATATTTTCAGACAAATAATTTATAGGGGTTCCTACAATATCATCATAATCTATAATAAATCTTGATTTACCTTTAAAAGTGGCAAAATTGCTTTCCACTATAACAGTTTGACCTACGGTAGCCGGGTTGTTACACTCTTTCTGTTCTTCATCTATAACAACCGCATCGTCATCAATCAATACTCCATCTCCTGCTGTATTGCTATACTGCCATACATATTTCCTATCAACACCTGAGCAATCCGGAGCATATGCGTTTATAGACTGGTATGGGATACTGTCTTTGTTCATTTCCTCTCTCGCCTTATCATAAGGTGGGGGAACAAGAACGAATGCTGGAGTTTTATAACCAGTAGATGTCTTAAACGAGATAGAAAACGGATACACTTCATTCCTCATGTATCCCACATACAACGAACAAGCATTACCATCCTTATACAGGTCTTCGTGGGCTACAGACGCCTGCCATTTTAGAAAATGCCCCATAAGAGAAACTACAGGCTGTAAATTCCATTCTTTTTCCGCCGTAAGACCATATTGAAGAAGACGGTTTCCGACTGACACTATTCCTCTTGATGTATTATATATGGCTCTTTTTAAAGAAATGTGTTCAAATGTTGTCCTCTTATTATTAAGATCAGAATAATAGTATATAGTCTTCTCTGTAATAGGATGAATACCTTCTATAAAATAATCAACTACAGGTTGTGTTTCGCCATTGTATCCTACAGTATTCTGAATAACAGCCACCTTGTAATGGCTGACTTGCCTATCCAAATTAGACACCTTAAGCCTTATACCAAGATTAGTTCTTTCTCCCCATTTACCATCATTTATCCTAATATATTGTTCGTCAAATACATGAACAGGGTTAGTTAATGAAGTATAGTTAGTTTTCTCGTTACCAAATTCATCGCACAAGGCCACAGCAAACTGATACACGCCCGCACGCAGGCTGCCCCCGTACTCTATTTGTACCGGCTCTACGCATGGCTGGTCCAGTAGCGGAAACACCCTAAGTTTCTCACATGCCAGAAAACAACCATTCTCCTGCATGAATTTGTCTCTATCGTATTCTTTATCGCATATCTTATACCCATGATAATGATACCATATATCACCTTCATCATCAGGAGTCAGAGCCTTGTCTACAATAACATACCTGGGAGGATTATAATCGTCAGTCCAGTAAATGCATTTCCCACATTTCTCTGTCTTTATTTCTATGGTTTTTATAGGATGATAGATAGAGAATTTAAGGCACGGATCTTGCTCGTTGTCTTCCAGCAATGTTTTCATGCCAGAGCACAACGACTCCGATCCTTCTACCATAGATTCTATATCGGAATCGGATAAGATACTTGTATCGGATTCAGGCTTGAAATAAGTTATTTTAGATACGCCTGTTTCAGGATTTGTTATAAAAAAATAGATATTGCCTGAAGTAAGATCATTCTTGTAACCAATAACTTTAAACCCATCGAAATCAATGCATTTAAGATTACTGTGCTCGTTAGATCTCATCCCAACATTACCATCCTCGGATTCTATGTTGGCATTCAAGGCAAACGTATAATGCTGATCCGTAAGACTCGACGGATGCAGATCGCGGTTCATGCCTGTTTGAGGAACCGCTATGTTTCTGTTATCTTCTGATGCCATCTTTGTAACTGTTTGTCACAAAGATAGCAAAAGAAGAACTAACTCACACAACAGAAGCTACTGGAATAACAAAACCTTGCGCCATAGCTTTATGGTAGTCTCCTGTTAAATAATTATTGTTAAATTCGAATCTCCTCATCATACCATAAACTTTTTGGTGATTATATACAACTTTACACCACAAATATACCGAATTGTTTTTATTTATAAATAATAATTCCTATATTCTCTCGAAAGAGTGTTGAAAACAGAAAATGATGTTGACTATCGTGCTTTACCTACACCAGTTGCTCAACAAGTGTTGATGATGGTAGATAGGAACTTTAAATCGTTCTTCAATCTTTTAAATAAAAAGAATAGAGGTGAGTATTCTGAATTTGTTAGAATACCTAAGTATCTTAACAAAAATGGTTTGTTTACTGCTGTTTTTACAACAATCGCTTTTTCTCAAAAATGGATAAAACAAGGTATTGTTAAGTTACCAAAACAATTTTCCTTTACAACAAGGACTAACAAACAAAATATCCAACAACTTAGATTCATTCCTAAGAATGGGTATATTGTTCTTGAAATAGTTTACAACAAGAAGGAAAAGGATCTTATGTCAGATAATGGAAACTATCTTGGTATCGACATAGGATTAGATAATTTAGCATCTTGTGTTTCTAACAACGGTTCTTGTTTTATCATCAATGGTAGACCTCTGAAGTCTATTAACCAATATTATAACAAAAGGTTAGCATTCTTAAAATCTAAGTTAAAAGATAATAAACATACTTCAAAACAAATAAGGTCATTAACAAACAAAAGGAATAACAAGATCAAAGATTATCTTCACAAGGCAAGTAGGATATTGATTAATCACGTAGTTTCCAATGGTATTAATACGATCATAATCGGTCATAACAAATGCTGGAAACAAGAGATCAATATCGGAAAACGAAATAATCAGAACTTTGTATCTATTCCTTTTAATATGTTTATTTCAATGATATCTTATAAAGCAACATTAGAAGGAATAAATATTAAGATCGTTGAAGAATCTTATACTTCAAAATGTAGCTTTTTGGATAATGAACGGATTTGCAAACATGAATCTTACAAAGGAAGAAGGACCAAACGAGGATTGTTTAAAACCTCGTTTGGTAAGATCATCAATGCTGATATCAATGGTGCTTTTAACATCATTAGAAAATCAGCAAAAGAATCCTTTGATGTAACGATGTTACCAGAAGGTAGAGGGTTTTGGTGGAACCCAGTACGGATTTCCGTATAAATGTATATTATTTTACGCTTTTGGTGTAAGGTGCTATATAGTCACATATCTTTTACCCCTAATCAAAACAGTACCATCACCGCCGGTTCCTTCCGAGCCGCATCCGCCTCCTCCGTAACCACCACTTTTTCTGTTTCCTCTTCCGATTCCACATCCTTCATCATAATCGGATTCACCTCCCATACCACCATCCCTATTTCTATCAGATCCACCACCTCCGGCATTTCTTTTACCCGTCGGTTCTCCAAAATCTCTGGTTGTATATCCTTGACCTTTTCCTCCTCCATATTTCGTTCCAGGTGGGTGATATATCCCATTATCGTCTGTTATTCCAGGGGCACTAGATCCATCCGATCCAGCGTAAAACTTATTACCTGTTTGATCTACAGATCCTCCACTTCCACCATTTCCTCCAGTATAAGGACCACCTGTTGAGTTATCTCCGTTAAGAAGACCATTACCAGAAGGATTTCCACCCTCTGCTTTGTAAGATGAGTTCATAAATTGAGAGTATCCTCCCTTCTCAGGATAGCCATAATACAAACCTGCTCCACCTTTTCCTACTATGATATTAATTTCTTGACCTGGTGTTACAGATATTTGAGAACCTTGTTTTATTCCTATATTGTCTCTTTTGTAAGTCTTGGTATATCCACTTCCGGCGCCAGAACCGTTTCCACTTCCACCACCTCCACCAACAAGAAAAACATCTACTTCCGTGCATCCTGCCGGCACTACCCATGTGTAAATACCGGCCGGATAAAACCTTATAAGAAAGTCCTCAAGCTCCCTATTTTTATCAAGAAAACGACGCCTCATAATATATCAGGAATTACCCCCCCCCCTATATATAATAACTTATTGTAAATCATATAATTATATTTAATATAAATAATCAAACAAATACAAAGAAAGAATCATTGCGATACATACTACTCTTCTCTGTTGCAGAAGTAATACAATCAACATCTTCATCTGCATTATTAATAAGATCTCTCATTCCATCGTATCTATTAGAAAACATAAAAACGTACCTCTGGTCATTTATCTGAAACTTGTATATAATACCCTGTTGTTCACTTGTAGGATACGGGTCAAATGTAATCCATATTGACATTGGTTCATAACCGGTAGAGGTGCTTGAAAACGAAGAAGAAACTGGACTCTGGGTATGAATATTAAAAGCCGTACCTTCTCTAAGTTGATTCAGTACACTATTTATCTTATCCTGGCTAATTGTATCGGATTTGACTTTATTCATTAAATTAAATAATCTGATTTTATCTCCAGGTTCTATTTCTGTTTTTACACAATGATAAATAGCTCCATTACCAGATCTTTGTTCTTCAAAATATCTTCTCCTACTCACGATAATACTCCTTTCTGTAATATTTCAAGAAACTAAACCCTTCAGACTCTCTTCTAAATATACCAGGTTTGTTCCAGTCATTTTCAAGATCGAAGGCCTCTCTTTCAAATACGATATTGTGATATGCTTTCTTGTGATTCCGGTATATACACAATCTTATTAGGTATTCAACCTGATACCATACATAGTACAAAAATACCGGGATAGTAAGCAGCCACAACATCCACCATCCTGCATGGCCGTTAAGACCAGATACTAATGCTATGATTGAGATGATTATAAAGCCCGTAGCAAACAACGCCTGATATTGATTACAATGCGTCCCTTCATGATATTCTGCCTTTAATGATATGGCATCACGTTCGGTAAATACGGCTCCAAACAGCATAATTGTTTTATAGCCGTCAATGAACGTAAACAACTTAGCTATTTTTGAATTATAAAATATTTTCATTGTCAAAAAATAATTTTATACCAGTTGCACAAAATCAAAAACTCAATAGGAGAATTAACTCCATCCCATTCCCATTTTTCAAGATAAGATCTTAACTTACTTTCATCAACATCTTCACACTCTTTAAGAAAAACAAGATGCGGCATAAACAATTCTCCACCTTCCAAAGACTTATTAAATTTACTAACCAGCCTCTTTCTGAACTTAGGACCGTACCATGATTTTTCATTTGTGGATCCAAGGCAATAGTAAGAATTGTTCTTAACTTTAATACCGAACCATTTACACACATATGGATGATATACCCTATCTGCTAAAAATATAAATGGCTTATACCATAGGCAATGCCAGAATGTACTACACTTGCCTCCAAACTTCTTAAATGCCCATCTGAACCCTCCAGAGAAGTACCAATTGTTAGCCCCTCTCTTAACCTTAACTTTGTATTTAAGATTCTTATTCCGGTTACTAACCCTATCCCACGGCTTAACCTTATCGGTATCCATATCAGGAAGGAATGTCCAATGATGAAGCAAGGCGCTATAATAAGGATTATATATCTTGTGTCCGTTTCTGATAACGTACTCAAACATATCGTATCCTGCTTGTCTGGCTTCTTCAAATCCATCATCTGCCAAATAAGCCAATATCGGAGCCAGATTCCAGATCTTATCTTGTGAGGTGAATGGGGAGAAGCACGGATCTTCGTCTTTTAACTCTATACCATTAGTGTACCCGGAACTTATCTTGGTAAGACCGAATTTGCTTGCGTCTTCGCTATGGATATCGTCTCCCACCCAGCCTGCCCCGTCCTTCACCGACGACAGTGGGATGCACGAGGCCTGCTCTGTGTAGCTGGAATCATAAACGAAATCCCGGTAAAACACCTCCTTAATCCTATTGTGTTTATCCCAAAGACTTTCCATCACCTTAACCTATAACAATAACACAATCACGCTTTTCCTTATTATAAACCATCGTACCCATCTTAGTGTACAAACCTTTTATATTTTGGTAATTGGTTTCACCATGAGCCGAAACGTTGGTAGTGATGCTGTCGGAGTAAACCTCCTCGCCACCTTCGTTAATGAAGTTAAATCCTTGTTTAACCATCTCTCCTCCAAGGTAGGCTGTAAAAGACACAACGACATTTCCTCGCCCTCTATTCCCATACCAATTACCATAGATATCGGCATTGATATTAGGCTCAGACTCGTCCATGCCCGGCGCTGATAGCAGGGTCTTCATCTTAATAAGCGCCCCTTCAAGGCCAGACTGCATGTTATCACCACCATAAATAAGGTAATCACCTACCTGTTGTTGGGTAGTAGCCCACTGCTTACTCCATCCAACGTATTTATTATCTACATCCGAGATGCCTGTATTGGTGAACCCAGTTGCAGTATCAAAATCAGAACCGTCTTCTGATTCCCATCCGTATCTAAGAACAAGATAATCGAACTCAGGAATTACAACGACCTGCTCTCCGGCAGCTTGTGTGATTGTAACACTCTTACTCTCTCCACCAGCCGTTACCTTAGCTACGCCTCTACGATCTTCAGCTACCGGATTAGGGCCGGCTGTGAAAATGATGTTTGCCGGTCCTACGCCTCTCATTTTGTCGGCGGTTACTATTTCGCTTGCTTGAACTTCCAACATATTATTTAATCTTTAAAATTTCAAATACATATATCCAACTCAACAAAAATACTACCGGGCAGTACATTGTTTCTACCAAACTCGCATCTCCTTTAAATTGTCTGATTGACCAAACAATCATAGATGCGATAACGCCAGATAAATATATAAATAAGGCTACCTCAATCATACCAATTTAAGTATGTTGTCAATTACAGGATACGCCTTAGCATATATCTCAAACTCAGCACGCCTCCGTCTAAGAGGTTCGTACATGCCTTTCAATGTCATACCCATCATCTTAAGTTCGGTCTTCGCATTTTTCAACTTAACCAAATCTTGTTGTGCATACAACTTAAATAAGTCGGCTGCACCCTGAGCTTCTGCATTATACATCAGTTCCTCAAAGAATCTCATCTTCACAAAATTATCGACATAATCCAGGACCAGACCCTGCGGCGTGTCTGGTATGATTATGTTAGATTCTCCGTCAAAAGGAAGAGACCGGTACTGCATGTAAATAGGACCATCGAAATTAGCATACAGGAATCCGTTTACGATGTTTATCTCATACGGACTATCCTTTATTACCTTATTCCGGCATTTACTCAAACAAGAATCACGAAGCATAGGCTTAGCAAGACCTAACATTATCGGTCGGTCATAATAGCAACGAACTTCATGATCGCGATCATGAACATTGATATAAAATTTTTCAACTATCACTTTCTCGCATTCGTCTTTACAACATTCATCGCAAGAACACCACCTATAACTTCTTTCAGTGCGTTCTTTCCAAGCTATTGTATTTTGAAGCTCTGGTATTACCTTATCACCTTCCGGCACCTCATATCCCTTGAAATCGCATTTAAATGCCAGAATAAGATCAAAGTAATCTCCCGGCATACGAGCCTGTCCTCGCTTGACGTCCACTACCGCCTCTTTGCGCATAGTAATATCGCCTCCAAACTTCTTCAGGGCGATCTCTACCCATTTATAGATGGATACCTCATCTATCAGATCACGTTTGTCAAATGATCTTAAAGACGATTTTAACTCTATGATATAATCTTCGACTGTCATTACTTTTAAAAAAAATGGAGGACAGGAAACGAACCTGACCTCCACAAAGATATTAATAATCTGATTAATGTCCTATTTTGCTGTTTTAAAAGTTAGGATCTTCAAACTTACCGTACTTTAGAAACGTGCTTCTACATTTCCCTTTTATACCATTGAGCGTAACTTCATATCCGGCACCAGTCATGTATATTGTTTGCTGATTGATCCTTTCACCGGAGTACTTATCCACAAAGTAAGATCGATAAACACCAAACTTATTTTTAACGATATCACTGTATAGTTCCCATTTACCCTGCCCGTTCCTGAACATGAATTTCATTTCTTAAAGAAACATACGGAGATTCTTTTCGGCAATAATGATCCCATTTTGTTCAAGCTTCTTCGCAATATCTCTAATCAACCACATGTTTTCATGATCAACCTTCTTAAATGACTCTGCAAACTCCACATCAGGACGCTGCTCTTCTATGGTCTTAATCGCCTGCTGTCTCTCCGCCTCTGCTTGTGCTCTCTCGGCTATGGCTCTATTTTTGGCATCAATCTCGTCAGCTAATGCTCTTAATGCAGACGGATAGTCTTTCGGTGTTATAGAATAGGAACCGGTTTTTCTTATAGAGGGAAGAACCTCTGATGTTACCCATCGTTTAAACTTCTTTGCAGACTCTAATTTGGAAGACAAAACAAGAGAATACAACCCGGATTCATTGATTACCCGTATGCTATCTAACTCATTGATTTCCAAGGGAGCCCAAAACGAGCCTCTCTGAAAATCAGATAGTTGCAAAAGAATGGTATCCTCTTCATCTACGTGTCTTTTTACTGGATTTTTAGGCGTAGCATAACCGAGCGATCGAGCTACATCTACAGCTACAAACCACACGTCACCATTAGGGTCCACTATAGTCCTAATGTTTCCAAACTCTGAATTTCTAAAGATTGTTACACTTCCGTTAGTTTCCGTTTCGCTGGATTTTTGCGTCAAAATAATGCTACTGTTCTTCGCATTGTTTTGAAAATTGTTTACCTTTGTCTCCATAGAACTTTGTCTATATAAAGACATTTGATTAACATTATATCCGCCCGCTTGAGAAAGTAGACGGATATGCAAAAGTAGCGATTATTCTATATACACAAAGGATGATCGCTACTTTTTTTCTACTTATTTCTATGACCTAATTCCTTGTCTTCGAAAACTCTCTTAATCTGGAAATCTTTAAACACTCTTCTTTTAGCAAGTATTTCATTGTACATAAATCGATATCTTCGTCCTTTATTCATTTTAACCCTTAACTTCTTTTTCAAGCTATCTTGTATTACAAAATGGTAATATCTTTTGGAGTCTGCGAAATCCATAGCCAGGTGGTTATAGAGGTAGCCGTTGGTGCCGAGCCTGCTCACGATGTCCAGGTCCCGCCTGACGGCAAAGCGCTGCCCCGGTATAAGCACATGGCATAAGTATCCTACGTTATCTACGTAAACACCGGCATCAGCTTCCACATAATGTTCTGATACGGTTTTCCATATAATAGACAACAGCCTTAAAACCTCTCCTCTGTCTCTTATCATGCCTTTCTTAAAACCATTCTTTCTCTTCATAAGACGATGGTAGTAAGCTGCAAAATATGGTGATTGTATTGATGTTCTTTTCATCATTCAAAAATTAAAATTATACATTTCAGATAATTAACATTAGAACGTATTGTCGCATCAAAATACTATTCTATATTTGCAAAGTCTACCGATCCTCACGGACAGGTAGACTTATATTTTACAAAATTAAAATCGTAGTAAAGTTATGAAATCAAATGTTGTTTCACAATCAAAAGATCGAGTTTTGTTAGGAATGAATGTGTCTGTTATGTCTAAAGATGGTTACATATGTATAACTGACGCGATGAAAGCCTTGTCTGCTAAAAGAGAAAAATTGGGTTTGGCTCCAAAACAATTGAGTCATATAATAGAAACTGAATCATTTAAAGAAAGGTGTACTGAATTGGTTAATAAGCTGGAAAATAAGCTTTTATTGAGTAGAAGAAATCTTCTACTCAATAATAACAAATTAAATATCAGCAGTGTAATGGATCTTGGTAAATTAGACCTTGCCTACAAAAAAGGAAAAGGAGTAGATCAAAAATGGTTTGTCAATCCATATCTGTTTGTTATGATTGCATTAGAGATGGATCCAGAAATTTACGCAGAGGTTGTCATTTGGCTCACGGATGGCTTGATAGAAAACCGGAACGAAGCCGGTGATGCATATGTTAGGATGTGCAGCGCGATAAGCAGAATAGTTCCAAACAAGAATGACTTGAAAGACAATATAAAAAGAGTTGCTAAAGCTATTAATTTCATTGTTTTCAATAAACACGAAGATGGGATAAGGAATACTGCCAGTAAGGATGAGCTCAATGATATAATAGCCATAGAGAACGTCATAGCCTCTGTTATTGATGACGGTTTTATTAAAGACTACAATTCTTTGATAAGTTACCTCGGAGATAAATGGAAAAGGAAATGGGGGAATCCTGTTCTTGCATTGAAATAGTACAAAAAAAACACCCGGCCAAACTATATAATTATGGCCGGGTATCCAATAAAAAGAATCACTGAACAATTTGACTTTTCTGATTGGAATCAAGATTCGGATTTTCATCAATAGGAATCTGTAGCCTGAATGCTACTTCCTTTATCGTCTCTGCCACTACATACTCAATTAACTTGATAGGACAGATAAATTCGTATTCCCATTCAGACTCGCACCCTTTAGGTGTAGGATCGCAGGCCATTAACCCCAGCGCCTTCTTTCTTCTTGTTGTAAAAAACTCTACGTTAATAAGCTCTATATGAAAATCCGGTATATAAATATAGTCGTTTTCTACATAATAAAAAGGACGCCGCTCTTTCACGTATTTAACATACGGTCTTTTTTGTTCATTACGATACGACTTTATTTCAGCGAACTTAAAAAATATAGTGTTATCTACGTTAGTCACCTTAGTAATAGCCGGTCTAAGGGCAGAATAAAGAAGTCCTGGAAGCCTATGCTTTGAACGCATAAGTGTATTACACAACGCAAATTCGGCATCGCAGCAAACTATTTTATCAACTTCAATCATCTCCAGACAAGTAACGTAAGTTAGGAGCCGGTGGTCGCCAAGCAACGTCCCATCATCCCACCTCTGGGCCGTATAAGATTCGGCTTTAGTTCTACCGATATTCAATATCCATCTCCGACTAACATGCGAATCTTTGTCAAGGGCATGAATACCGTTTACGACTCTTGATACAAATTCACCATTGGTAATCATGCTCCCCTCCTTTCTTTTGCTCTTGATTCTCTTGATTTAGCATTCAAGATCCTCATATAAATCTCTCTTTCACTCATACCGGATATGGTTTTTATAGCCTCATCCAACATAACTTTCGTATATAAAGGTTTAGGGAATCCCTTTATCTTAACCGGATCAGGAACTAACTTCGCCTTCCGATATTCATAAAATCTTTTAGAAGTTACATTAAGATAAGAAACAGCCTCTTCTCCGGTATAGTACTTAACCGGATTAGCAAGCTGCGTCCATGTCTCAAGATCGTTGGCTGTAAGATGATCGCATTCCCCGCTTAAAAACATCTCCTTTATCTTATCGCATACCGCCGCACCGCTTTTACGCAGCGTCTCTGTCAGAATTTCTTTCATTTTCAAAACATCCTGTTTTAAATCTTAAAACAATAGAGGCAATGATTATCAACAGAGTAACAGCCATAACAGACCACACTACTATATTGTGCTCAATAGGCATCTCAATATTAACCGTAACCCATTCTACACAGATATTAAAAATCATGCTATAGATCAATAACCTATGCCATATACAAAACCTGAACATTCTTGAAAAAGCCAAGAGAAATAGGTCCCATGATAGAGAATGACCTAATATCGGATACAGCCAATTAGTGATACTAAAAGGATAAAACTCATCAAAAATGCTGGCTAACACAATAACCTGCATCAACACAGGATAATACTTCACAAACGTCACACAGACATTCCTCTGTCCTTCGCTAATAAACTTGTTGCTCATAATATGTTGTTGTTATGTTATTAAAATGGGGAAGGCGATCAGTACCTTCCCCTGGTTTTCAATCACTTTTTAGTGCTCGTCTTCTTTCTTTTCATCTTGCCTCCAACACTACCGCCTTGGCGCATTTTAGGTTTGTCTTTCTTATCGACTTCACCACCCTGACGAGCTTTCTTTTTACAAGCCATGATACTAAAAATTTAAAATTGAATGATGTGCAATATTAATCATTTTTATCCTAATAGACAATACTTAAAACAAAATATTATAATCCAAAAAACATTCAAGGGAGAGAACTAAATCCCCTCCCTTGTTAATTATGCTGGATTAAGATTCATCTGAGAATAAGAGTATTTTAAAGTTCCTCTCTTATCACCGCACTCAGCTCCATCTACGATAAAGTTGTAAGAAGCAGGTGACTCATTATAGACATTAAATATACCACCATTCTTGGAAATACCTGTTTTTTCAAATTGTCTAACAGTAGCACTCTTATACAATTTGCCATCATAGGATACGTTTATAGTTCGTATATGCCATGTAGTATACTCATTCTCATCTCCAACATGAACATATCCTGCCAATATACCTCCCGCTACAGCTCCGAAATACGAACAAGAGCTTCCGAGCTGTGCGCTCTGGGCTATAGTTCCAATGCTTATAGTAGCTCCAGGTATCTCACGGTAACTAGAATCTACAACCTTGATGTCGCAAGTAAAAATTCGTATATCTCCATTTTCATCTCCAGTCCACTCGAATCCAGCAATACACTTGCCGGCACCAGAGTGATAAGAAACATTATTCTTCTTATAAGTAGCCCAAGAACCGTTTTTCAATACGATATGAGCGGGTACAAGCTTGACCTCAGCTTGTGTAACATTTATTTTCAATGTTTTACCACTGTCATTTTGAGTAAGCACAACGGATCCAGTACGAGAAGAAGATGTACTTGTGTTGGCAGTTATCTTAAGAACACAAACCATACTATCAGAAGCCGGATTTTTATACTCAGTCGTAATCCAAGACGGTTTAGACGTAGCGGCAAAACCATGATAAGAACCATTCAATGTACTTTTGATTGTATATTGAGCATCATTAGATGCAGCTTGAACAGATAAAGATTTATCTGAAGTAGTATTATCATCGAATGTGAACTTATACAACATTTGTCTTGCCTGCGAAATACTAAGAGTAATTGTCTTTCCAGATTCATTTTGAACAAAAACAATGTCACCAGATCTGGAAGAAGATGTTGTATTGGCAGATAACGTCACCACAGCCTTCATACTTTCAGATGTCTGATCTCTGTAATCAACAGAACACCAATCAGGTTTTGACTTAACAGAATAACCTATGTATGAACCGCTTTTGGTACTTATGATAACTTCTTCAATATCCTGAGATTCTCCAGTTACAGACCTCGACTTGCTCGTTTTTCCATCATGGAACTGAAATTCGTATGGAGCATATCCGCATTTTCCAACTTCAAGCTCGTATTTTACATCTTGATTTCCACAATCATCGTAACGAACGTATTTTACCTTATTGCTGTTGCTTCCAGATCCACATCCAACTTCTTGCCAAGAACCGTAAGATCCGCAATTACAGCAATTCCTACAACTTACAGAATATTGACGATTTATGTTACCAGAGCAACTATCACGATAAGCATCATACCGAGTATGACCTACGCAATCTCCTGTTCCGTAATAAGACCAGGCTGTACAAGATTTTCCACCTCCATTAACCCATCTTGTGTCGTTGTAAGAAGAAGAACATGGATTGGTGTCACGTTGTTGCTTCTGAGACGTACACCCGTCACAACGGGTGCTTCCGGTATCCGACCAAGAAGGTGTTGTGCTATCAGGCAAGCAATCAGCATTCTTATTAGCTACTGCCTGACCTTGGGAATTTACAGCATCTTGAGCCTTCTTATTAGCATCAGCTTGACTGATATTGGACGTAAATGGACCACCTACTTGATCTTGGGTTACGGTAACAGACGAACCATGCTGACAGCTTCCGCAATTGTTTCTGGTGAAGACCTTACTTGCCTTACCGGTCCAGGTACAAGTTCCCTGCGCGTCAGCAAGATCCTGCCCCTGCTGTTCAACGGCAGCCTGAGCCTTGCTATTTGCGTCTTCCTGACTTACGGTAGACGTAAAAGGACCGCCGGTTACATCATCTTGGTCTATGGTAACCTTAGAACCGACACCGCCGTCAGCACACTGTTTTGTAAATTGTTTGCTATATGTTCCTGTCCAGGTACATACCTTATCTCCACCTTCTACCCAGCGTTCATTTTCTCCACCATAGCATTCGTTGGTATTAACCTGTTTTTTATAAGATTTACCACCTTCACATTTGGTTTCGAGCGGTTCCGAATCTACCCATACAGGGTCGGTGTTGTCCGTTTCACATGTTCCGTTCTTGTTAACATAAGCCTGACCTTGTGCTTCTACGGCTTCCTGAGCCAGCCTATTTGCCTCTTCCTGACTTTCATTAGAATAGAACGGTCCACCTACCATATCTTGTGTTACAGTAAGAGGAACGCCATGTTGACATGATCCACAATTATCTTTCGTAAATTCCTTGCTATATACGCCTACAAACCTACATTTACCATTCTGGTTGGCAATGTTCTGTCCTTGGGCTTTAACAGCCTCCTTAGCCTTATTATTGGCATCTTCTTGACTTACGAAAGAAATAAAAGGATTGCCTTCAACATCAGCTTCACTTACTTCTACTTCCGTTCCTGAATCCGGTATCTCACAATCGTTTTTCTGGAACGTTTCTGAATAATGACCGGTCCAGCTACAAACCTTATTTCCGCCGTCTACCCAACGTTCCTGATTATGGGTTTCAGAACATTCATTGGTATCACGTTGCTTTTTCTGAGACTTACCTTCGCTACATCTAAGTTCTTCCGGTTCTACGTCTTCCCATACAGGATCGGTGCTTAATGGCGTACAGTTGCCGTTTTTATTAGCATAAGCCTGACCGCCTTCTTCTACGATCCTACGAGCTTCTGCGTCTGCTGCATCCTGGCTTTCTGTTGATGTAACAGGACTACCATTTACCATCTCAGCCGTAACCTCCATCTCTACACCTTTATGACAAGCCTCGCATTCGGGAACGAATCTCTTGCTGTAATGACCGGTATAGACCGTCATATCTTCGCAATTCCCTTTATTATTGGCAATAGCCTGACCTTGCTCTTTGACAGCAGCCTTGGCCTTGTTATTAGCATCATCTTGGCTTACGGTAGATGTGAAAGGAGCACCAACAACATCTTGTTCGGTTACCGTAATCTTAGATCCTACCTGACCTTCAGTACAATCATTTTTGGTAAATTCCTCACTGTATTTACCAGTCCACGTACAATGGCCGTCTCGGTTGGCTATGGCCTGGCCCTGTTGTTCGACGGCAGTCTGAGCGAGCGCGTTAGCCGCCTCCTGGCTTTCGTATGAAGTAAAAGGACCACCGATCACATCGTCTTGGTCTACTGTTACCTGCGAACCTACGCCTTCTCCTTCACAATTGTCTTTTGTGAATACCTTGCTATATACACCAACAAATTGGTTTTTATCTATGCAAGTACCTTTCTTATTAGCAAGATCTTGTTTCTGTTCTTCCATAGCGGCCTCAGCCAGCGCATTAGCCGCCTCCTGGCTTTCCCTTGACACAAAAGCATCTGGGTATCCGGCAAGATCCTTTTCAGTCAAATCAACGAAGCTTCCGGTTTGAGATTCGGCATCGCAATCATTTTTCTGAACACGAGCCGAAGCCTTTCCTATAAAATAATTAGGATCCTCAACGCATTCACCATTAAGGTTGGCTTGTTCTTGACCGTTTTTCTCTATATCATCAAGAGCTTTCTTATCAGCATCTTCTTGACTTACGTCTGATGTGTATTTACCGGCTTCTACTGTGTAAGTATAAGGCGCTCCGATAAACCCATCTTCACAGTCATTTTTATAAAATACTTTTGACTTCTCTACGTTATACCATAAATTTGTTTCACATGTACCATGCTCATTAGCATAACCTGGGCCTTCAGCTTCCAAGGCATCCAAAGCCTTCTGATTAGCATCCTCCTTAGAAACAGAAGAAGAGAAGCGGCCGGCTTCTACAACGTACTCTACCATAGATCCAACTTCAGTCACCTCACAATCTGTCTTTTGGAACATCTTGGATTTCCTGTCGTTGTACCATTTTATGGTATTGCAAGTACCATGAGAATTAGCATAGTCTTGACCTTTGGCATTCAACTCAGCTTCAGCCTTACGGTCAGCATCTTCTTGGCTTATGGTAGAAGAAAATTGCCCGGCTTCGATTGTCATCGTAACCAAACTTCCTTCTTCGGTATCAGGATCACAATCGTTCTTTCTAAACAACTTTGATTTCTTGACATTGTACCATAATATGGTTATACAACGACCATGCTCATTAACCCAGTTCTGACCATTTTGCTCAATATCTTTCATAGCCTTGTCATCAGCATCAGACTGAGATATGATAGATGTGTATTTTCCGGCCTCAACAACGTACTCAAGCTCTTCCCCTTTCTCTGTCTCAGGATTACATCCTTCTTTTGTGAAAAGAGCCGATTGTCTTTTATTTTTATAAACTACCTGTTCTCTTTTTTTATGAACTAACGTATATTCTTCAGATACGCTACCGTCCCTGGAAGACACCCTTATCTTGACACTTCTGTTGACACCAGTATCATTTTCATCAAAGTAAATATTAACCTTACTGTTAAGACTGCCTTCTTTCTTATCTATGTTCGCCCAACAATTATCTACTTTCATTCCTAATCCTCCATCTTAAATTTTCGGGAGTTGTATTTACGTTGATTACCTCAGAAGACCCATCAGAATCAAGATCAACAACATCCTTGTCCAGGTAAATTTCCTCCTTATCCACAGACTCGCATTCAACTATTTCAATAACATAATCTTTTATATTACTTTCTATACTTAACTGCGTGCTTGTTTCATCACCCTCAATTTGTTCAAATTCCTTATCCAATTTAATGTAAGGAACGACCTTTCCGGGTTGATAAATAGGAATCAGTACACCATTTATAGTTATGTTCTCATTAACTTCATTCCCATCCTCATTGCCAGGCATGGAAACAATCATCGAAACCTGGAACGTGTCTTCAAGACCCGGATCACCAGGGAAACCATAATCAAGCCTAATATCATTGACGTCAATATTTAAGCCGGAAGCGGTAGTAAATGCCTTTATGACACCCTTTATATCTTTCTCACCCGTAATAAGGGCATTGATAGAAGCAGCGTTGGTAGTAATAAGGATCTGCTTATCTCCACCAGATATAGGGAACTCCAGCCTGCTAACCGAGACTTCTGTGATTTTAATGCCTTTTTGCCTGAAAGTTATAGCTTTCATACTTTCAGTATCGGATTTCTTCACAATTCGGATAGTGATCCTGTCTTCCCTTCCTTTCCAAGATGGAGCATCGAAATTCATTTTATCACGACCGACACCTTCCTTCTTGTCCGAGGTAAGCCAAGAACCATCATCCATCTTATATATTTTCTCTCTCGACATAATTATCCTCCCTAATTTAAAGTGTCAACTCCCATTCGACTCCATCATCGACAACCACCTGAACCGTAGCCGTACCTCCTGTAGCTTCAAATGTTATGTCAGTAGGAATAACGTCGAATATCTCTTGTACACCTACACATCCTAAGCCACAGATAATGTCCTTAAACCATTCCTCTTTAGCATATTTTTTAAGAACCTCTTTAAAGAACTCACGAAGCCAATCCGAATCAATGGATTCCTTAAGTATGGTTTCTATTATTTCCTTAAGCCAAGATTCGTGCATTTCCTCTTTCAGAATCTCTTTAATAAGCTCGACAATAGTTTCTTTATCTAACTTATCAGAAGGTACAGAACCTTCAACGAGATTACCTCCACATATAAATCCTTTGCATTTTTCTGCCATTTCTTATCCTCCTAAATTAACAATGGAACCCATAAGAACTATTTGCCTCTTCTCGGTACACGACCCTCACTTCAGCAAATTCATCTTGTTGACACATATCCCGGCAGAACCTAACAGTACGACCCTGTACTTTATACATATCAGAAGGCACGACACCCCCGCAATAAGACACAAGCAAAATCTCTGCCGGATCTTTCTTTAGAACCACATGAGAAGTACCGTCAAACACTTCTGTATTGACAGATCCACTTACGTTAATACCCCTTGAAACGTATTTGGCTAAATTAGCCAAAGCCCTATTTAAAGGCATACCATGATACAAACCAGCTTCTTCTATAGTTTCTCCATCATAGAATATGTTAGAAGAAGGAATATTGCAATGATGCGGGCGTTCGCACCCACCATGACTGCCAAAACAACCGTTACCTGTTATTGCCATTGTTACTCAAAATATTTATTTTTTGTTTTAAAAATTCTATTTCCCTACCCTGATATTCCATACGGCATATCATTGCATTGATTAAAGCCGTAAGATCAGATTTCTGAGCCAGACTGAAGTAGCCAGCATTGATGCCGTCAGCGCAGTACACGCAGTTCGTGCAGGTGTATCCGTCCGGACATGGCACCGGCGTCTCGTCCACATGTGGAACATATACGTGTTTACCACTTAAGTCCTCACCAATTTGTGCACTCTTTTCCATTTTGAAGTTGTTTTTCAAGTTGTTCAACCCTTTGTTTTAGAAGCGTATTTTCTTCAACCATCCTATCCAAAAACTTATCTATGTTTTCGAAAACAAGTTCTATATTATGCATAACCTCATTATAAGGCATACCTGGAGTTAATTTGGATATGAATGTCTTGCATCCTGTATAATGAATGCAATGATCGCTTAAATGACCATACGGGCAATCGCATTCTTTTGGAAGAATTTCGCAATTGTCCGTACAGTCATTACACGGATCAGACCCGATACAGATATTAGATCTCAGAATATCAGGTCTGTCATCTTTACAAGTGTTACAATTCATGACTTTCTTTTTTTTTGGTGCAAGATAGTGTTTTTTATTCACACCATCACAATAAGAAGTCAATCAATGTATTCCAAGCGGTTAGTGCTGCATTTAAAAAACGTATCCGCATCTGTTTTCTATCTCTACATCGGTAATAGGGAGAATAGCATCTTTGCCATAAGTAAGTTCACATTTTGAAATAAAATTTACTATACCTTGATAATTACCATGAAATTCCCTTGCGAGTTTCCTGCCAGTAGGAATCCCTTCTTTATTGGTTTCAGGAATACCTATCAAGCACTTTATCCAGTTTGGTTCATTCTTGTTATTACTTCGTATTTCGTAGTTCACGATATCAAATACAATACCTTTCATACAATTTTAACGAATTACCATCAAAATCAGAATTGAAATTAACAACATCATTCTTTTTAGAATGGTTTTTAAATGCTGCTTCGCATGCTTCTCTAATATCATCCAAACTTACATCTATATAGTTTGAAACTGATTTCAGTTGTGGGCTAATGACGGGCTTACGACCGTCGCGCATCTCTATCATATTTTTATCATATAACCTCATACGCTTGTCTTTTATTGATTCTCCACTCCTGGGAAAGATTAAAAAGAATATACCCAATTTTTTAGCCCACACTGGGCAAGGCCGCAATTGTTGCGATTCGTAGTAGAAGCGGCGTTATTCGCATTCAGAATACGAGGCGAGCAAAGGTCTTTGCTCGCATTACCGCCGAAGCAAGCAGCCACTCTGGACTTTATACCGACAGATGAAGCCCAGTAGCAATTGTCCAATGTATAAAAACATTCTCCTGTTCCGATACTTCCCCCTTTTTTATCCTTCCATCCGGTATAAGGGATACGGTGTAAAGCATAACTATCTCCTAAATTTTGGGTAGTTGCTATCTTTTTATATTTAGATTCAAAATTAAAAACATCACCATTATTTATAGTAGACCTTTTCTCATATGTCCATTTCTTTTGATCTGGCTCTATATAGATATCAATAGTATTACCTATTTGAGTGACATTAGGATCATTTAAACAAGTCCCTACCTGTTCGTATCCTCCTCCACAATACCTAAAGACATCTCCAGACAAATTCATGCCATCGTACAAAGACATCCTTAAAATAACTTCCAAATCAAATTCTGCCGGTTCGTCATTTTCGTTTAAGGCCGATATGGTACCAGTCATTTCCTTAAACACAATAACATTCATATGACCTTCAGCCATACTCTTGGCTCCCTGGACGTTCTTATACCAGTATTTTCCTCCATAAAAATCAAACTCTGATCCTTCCTCTACTCCTGTTTCAAATGCAAAAGAAGCCGCCATCTGGCTTTCCATGCACTGTTCTTTAGGATACCCTGAATTTATGAGATTAGAAAAATAAGTTTTTTTAGTAGGTTCATAATGGATAATAGAAGCATCTGTAGCCCATGATCCATACAGCCACGACTCTTCTCCTTTTTTACGGTATTTCACTCCTCCGTATTTGCGATAATTGACATCATTACCTATTCCGTTATTACTTGATATTCCGGAACCGAAAGTGTCTGGATTAACTAAGTATTTAGTACCGTACAACATTTCAAGGTATATGATATACGCATTCAAAGTCAAAAATCCACCTTCTGAAAAAGGATAAGAAGATTCTGGATCTACGTTATTAGCCCTCGAATACTTAGCTATATTGATTTGATTTACATCATTGCTTCTCGGATAAGTTCTTCCATTTAGGAACATTGTACATGCGTTCCCAACTCCGGCTCCAGATTTACAATTTGTTTCTCCTTCATACAAGAAAAAGAAAGATCTTGCCTTAGAGTCTACTGTACATACCGGTCCAGGAGATAAGGCCGTGGGCGGCAGCACAGGGCATATCTGGCGCAGGTCAAGTCCGTCCAGCATAGGAACCGTGTCTACGTAGTACACACCAGACCATATTTTCCCGCTTTTGCCAACTACCTTATCAACTACATACAGACTCTTGCTACATCCTAAGAATATGCTATAATTCTTTGAAGTAGTCTCCCAAGGTCTTAAAATCCTTACCTCTGATCCTGATACATTATAAAGTTTTTGACCAATACCATACTCTTCGTAAAAAGCCTTAGCGTCAAATGCTCCGGCATCACAATACTTATTTTTATGACCGTTATCCAAATACAGTTCCACATCGCATTCGGCTCTCATTTCCTCGGTTATGCCCACCGTAGGAGCAAAATCTCCATTTTCAAATCTAAGGAGATTGTTCTTACGAAGCTTTCCAACCGGACGCACTTTGTCTCCGGTATTTTGAGTCATGTCTATAAGGTAAAAATCCCAAGAAGGGAGAAGGCTTTTGTCGCCAACTGATTCCGTGGCTTCTGGAGGAAGCTGATCCTCAGTCCAAGCGGATGCTGATCCTGAAGCACCTTCTTTAAGAACGTTGAAAGTATTACCATCAGACAAAACAAAAGGTTCAGATCCCTCCCCTTTCTTCGATAAAAACTTTTCCCTCTTACCAACTTGATTAACGACGATGCTCTTCTTGGCCTTATTCCCTTCATCAGAAATAGTGTAATTCAAAGTCGTATCAAGACCTTCATTTATTTCAGAAAACACCGACACCAGTTTGTCATTCTCGCCTTCTGTCGGATTAAATTTTACGTTGCTCATTTTCAAAAATCAAATTAACATTCATCAACAACGGGCTCGCATTTGGTATTTTCATTAACCCATTTCATGCCCTCTTCTTCCAGTATCTTCTTAGCCTTTTCATTGGCATCATCAACGCTAATGAAAGACGTTACGGTACCGGCGTATATCCTCCTGTATTTCTCAGGAGCCTTCCATCCTTCCTTACAACGTTTACTAAACCAACCATGTTGATCTTCGTTGTAATAAACGGTTTTACATACTCCAGATTCGTTAGCGGCAGCCTGCCCTTCTTGCTCAAGAATCTTCGCAGCTTCGTAGTTGGCTATTTCGGTACTGAACTTAGACCATACACGCCCGGCCTCTATCACATGATGTGTAGGTTGTTCTTGTTTTTGACCATCAGGACAATCATTTTTAAAGAAATCCCCTTCCTGTCTTGTGTTATAATATACCTCGCAACAGCCACCTACTTTATTAGCATACAACGGACCTTCTTTCTCCGCAAACTCTTCCGCTTTCCTATCTGCATCATCCTGGCTTATATCCGAACAAAATTCAGCCTCATGAACGATAAACGTTTCTTCAGAACCAAGATCTTCCGGACAGTCCGATTTCTTGAAAGCTTTTCTGTATTCTTTGTTGTAATACATTTTTTTCATGACAAGATCTTATTAAGTTCTTCTTTAAATTTCTGAATCTCGTCCGGGCACAACCCGCATTCCCCCTCACATACGATTCTTCTCATACGATCTATTTTAAGAACCATATCCATATCAGGCTTAATACCTACCTTATACTTATGATATTGTAGATACTGATCAGCCTTACATGCTATAAAACGATCAGCACACTCACATAAGTAAGATGAAGGGAAAAGAATTTGCTGTGTACTTCCGGTAGCTGCCATATCACTTCGAGGTAAAATACCTGGCGTATTCTTTATTTATGTATTCAGAATAAGTAGCAAGATCATCCGGATCCGGGCACTCGTTCTTCAAATTAACAATCCACCCTCTTACCAGCTTTTGAATATCAGCATACCTTTTACTTACACCTCCTACAAACCTAAACTTGAGATGAAGGTCTATGATTTTCTTGTCCAACACAGCAAGTTCATCATATTTCTGAATACAAGCCGCATTAGAATCAGCTTTAGGTGTCGTATTCGACTGAGGCTTTATAGCCCGACTTTTATTAATAGAAGCAATGTTGCTTCTTCCACATCCGCATCCCATAACTTATTGATATTTAATTGATTATATTTTACAACCACAATTTTCACAATTATTGAGAACGTAAATCAATTTAGATGCTTTTTCATATAATTGTTTTACGTTTTCAAAATTCCCTAATCTCATATTGGCTTCAGCCGCAGCCAGCAGAAACTCTATTTCTTTTATTTTGTCAATAACGTCATCATCCTCATGATCACATAACACAGTTGACCTGGCCCATATCTTATCTATGTTAAGACGGATCAGATCTGTTTTTAAATACTTTCTGTTAAATGAATAAGAGGAAGGACTGCCTTTTATGGTAATATCGTATATACCATCTTTTAGGTTTTCAAAATCATTTCCGCGACCCGGATTTATGCCAAGGGTCTTACTGTTGAATACATTCAACTGATTCTTACCAAGATAATAAACATACTTATTCTCATCTTCAGGTGGTACGATCTCTATAATAGCCGGTCTGTCTGCCAGTATCCCCCATTCCGACTGATCGGCTATACGAAGCGTTTTAGGGTTGTTGGTGCTTATAACCTCAAAATCAAGATGAATGTTGTTCATACTCTCTTCCCATCCCATTCTGGTAAGGGAATCATCGTATCTGGCTGTTATATCAGCTCCCTCTACTTCGGTGCTATTAACACGTACCTCAGTACCATTTATCTTGACTCCTACTATTTGAGCCACCAACGACTTAGCCATACCAAACATAGGAACAATGATTTCTCCACCGTAATCAGTTCCTTCATTTGGATACTGTACTACTTCCGTCTTGTACAGGCCGTCATTTCTTCTGGCTACTATTCTAATAACCATCTGATTTTCTACATCGTAGTCGGTCATTACTATCCTGACATAGAAAATGTTATTTCTTATCTGTGGTAAAATATCAATGTAATTCATTTCCTTATCTTTTTCTACAAAGATAAGGAAATGAGGTGATAAAAGTTTAAACTATTGGACATTAAATAAAAGGTGAGGTGATTGTCACCATATCCGATAATAGATTCCAGCGCCTAAGTAGGGGGAGAAGCCCTCGCGCCCAACTCCATACCCTGCCGTCAGTCCTATGCCCCAGCGCCGGCTCTTTTCGTATATTATTTCTTTTTTATGGTAGATGATCATCGTATCTAAATTAGGTCTGTATCCGCTTATAACAGCCCGATAATCATCTGTGTTGTATGTTTTTCTCTGTATTGGTATATTGATATAAACAGTGTCTCTTATCGTATCTTTTTTAACTATAGCATCCATAGGGAAAGGTATTTCTACCTCCCCTACGTCAACTATATACTGAGGAACAGGAATAGGTTGGATAATGGTATCTATTACCGTATCTATTTCTATATCGTGTATTATTTCTTTCTTCTTGCATGTTTTACCAAACAAGAAAGATATAAAACACAGTAGAAGAACTCCTAACACATGACTGACCCTCATTTTTTGCAAACACATTTCTTACCCTCCTTATCTTCAGCTAAAAGTTCTTGTATATCACCGTTGTTAATACCTTCTTTAAGCTCTTCTCCGAATGGAACTTTTTGCCACCAACTTACTTTACTAAAGAAATACTTAACGCCTTTTACTATCATCAAATCAGGTGCAAGATCTCCGAGGCGCTTGAATGCCATCCCACCGTATAATATTAAGGCAAATATTGTAATCCACTGAAGAAGCATATCTATAAACTCTGGAGATTTATGTCCTCCCATAGACATAATAAGATCCATTCCGGATATGGTAAATAACCCGAAAGAACAGGCCGCGAACTCAAGAAGGATTTTCAAAACTCCCATTTCGCTTATGCATGTCAATATCTTAAAAGGCCTCTTTCTCTTTCTTCGGATATAGCAATGTTTGATACTTTTTATAGTAGCCAACAAAAGATTTATAGCTAATATAAACAATATAGAATATATAAGGTGGTGAATCTCCTGGAAATTCATCCACAACGCTGATAATCCGGAAATGAGAAAAGCCCAGAAACTTTCTAAATTCACCCTTCCTACAAAACGATAAGCCATATTAGAACATAGTTACTTTCTTGATACTTCCAAGAGAGTCATATACGTCAATATGGATCCAATTGGTACCTGATTCTAATCTAATGGGACAAGGAAGTAAATCCTGCAACTGAATTATTTTATTCCTTGTCTCTTCTGCCGTCATACCCTTGGCATCGAAATCGATGGCTGCCCCAAGCATATGAGGACTGATATACAACGACCCTGATACGGTTTTAGATTTTACTATATCCGAGATATTGTTCCTAAACCCACGCTCATCAAACCTTCCACCCGACTTCCAGGTATTAACCGTCATCGGAGTTTTCAAGATGTCTTTCCTTAAAACCAGTATCGTGTGAAGCAATTCAGTTCTTAAATACCTCCAGCAAAGATCCTTGTCTCTGCCGTACTCTTTAGGACCAACTAATTCAACAATACTAAAATACTGACTCAATTCTTTTATAATATCACTTCTTTCCATAACTTAACCTTTTTCACAAAGATAATCAGAACCTTACCAAATATTAAAATAAGCAGAGTTTGGATTAAAGAAAAACCCCTGCATAAATAAATATACAGGGGTTATCCATAACATTAACAACAAATTACGACCTAAACAGCCCTCACATATCCGGCTGATACAAGATCAGAAAGATTCTCGTAAGCCAAAGGGATGCCTGAATCTCTTATGCAAAGATACTTAATTTCTTTGTCAATGTAATACTTTCCATTCTCTAAAATAGAATTATATACCCAAGGAATAGGATTGTCTATCGTACCTGAATGCTTTTCCTGAACAACCATATACAAACTTTCAGTTCCACCTCCTTGACCAGGAACCCAGTCGGCTTGGAGATTGTGATTTTGCCTTACTTCAAACAGGGTCCAATCCAAATCTGAAGGCTGGTTCTTGCTACGGAAACGCTGCCCTTTTACAACAGCCGTACCCATAGGAAGACCTTTGTTTCCGTAAACTCCATCCTTGTCCCAGATAGGGTACAACCCCTTTATCTTAAGAGCAAGATTCTGGTCAGTGTTTTCCAACATAGCCGGCGTGTTGATCATCGCCCTCATGTACATGGCTGTAGCCTTCTCCGGATCATTAGCTTCAAGGATCTTATTTTTTTCTATGATCTGATCCTTTGTTCTTACCAACTTCTCAGGATAGCCTTCATCTACTTTCATAGACTCAACTTCACTCCTGTCGGTTTTAGAAGCTATTTCCTTTTCTATGGCAGCAGTACGATCGTTGCACTCAGATTCATATACATGCATTTCATTCATTGCCGTATTAGCAATATCAAGCTCGTATTCTGAATCTGCTACGGATACGGTGTATATCCCGCTTCCTTTTGCTGCATCAATATCGTTTTTAACCTTCTGTCTCATGCTGCTGTTATACCATATCTGTTTACCATCCAAACTATAAGAACGGACAGTATCAGAATAAGCATATTCCCAGGCCTCAGAAACTTTCTTGTCCTTAGCCTTGGCAAGCAACTCCTCTTCAGTTGGTCCAGGAGGTTCCGGGTCAAGCTGCATGGCAATAACTTCTTTCACACTCGCATCAGGATTGTTTTGATGGAATTTTTCTTGATCGGAATCAAGTTGAACCCATTTACCATCTAAGAAATCTTGGTAAGAATACCCTACTTCGTAAGAAGAAGAGTCTAATTCGTATTCCCCCCAGTAAAAACCTTTTACGTTTTTATTTACATAAAGCATAATCTATCCTTTCTGTTAAGCTTATTCACCTACTCTGATAACCAACTTATCATTGATATACCAGATACTTAATTCTATAAAACTAATTTTAGGTATCACTACGCTATTGCCTGACATACTCTGGAACCGTCCAGAGGTAGGAAGCGGCTGTGTGATGTCCGTGTCGGTGGTGTTGTTAACCCGCACCTGCCACTCCCTCCCAACATCCTCAGAAGATACGGTCATAGACAGCTTCGTAGCAGAAGCGACGTTGGCTATGATATTATGAGCACCTTTTGGTAAATCTGCCAATGTTGTAACAACCTTAGGGGGCATAGCCATAAAATTCAAATAAGACAATATCGTATTAGACAACGTAACCATATTGTTCATAGCCTTATATGTCTTATCTTGAATAACAACAAAAGTCCCCACCTGAATTTCTATATCATATTCAGATGCGCCTACCGCTGAGTCGATATTAGCAAATGAGGCAAATACTATTTTTAATTTAAAATTATTTTCAAAATCATTACCTTCTAAAAAATAATTCAAATAATAATAATCACCATCTAACTTACCTAATGTGATATTGTTATTGTATGCATCCAAAACTTTTGCAAACGAATTTTCATCAAGAGATCCGGAATTACCAGAAAATATGGATAAATCAAGATAGCCAGAATCTACTCCGGTACTTACCATACCAAGCGATTCAAGTACCTTAGTTCCACCTCCTTCAGTAACCAAAATATATTCGTTATACACGTTTTTAGTTTCTGTAGATGCCACATCGTCTTTTACAAGATACATGACATTATCCTTCGCTTCTTCAACAGTAGGAAGTTTGCTAACAATTTGCTTCTTCCACCCTGCCGCCGAAACAGCATCATCTACGTACTGTTTTGTTACATGATCTCCCCATGTCATATTACTAAGAAGAGTCTTGTTACCGTCTTGACTTCCGGCAGGGGGAGCCGGAATAAGGCCTCCTTTGCCCGACTCTGAGCCCGTCCCAGGAGCGGCCTGCACCACATTCTCAAGTCTGGAATCAACCTCCAGACCTTCGAATTTACTATTATAACCTACTTCTGCCATATTTATTTTTTGTTAATTTTATCCAACAACTTCTTGATCTGGTCTACGATGTCCATCACCGCTCCAACCTTGTTTTTTACGTCCTCAACCTTCTGATCAATCTTAGAATCCAAAGCCTTTAAACGGTCTTCGTTTTTACGATACACTAAATACAGGGCTAAACCGATGATTGCTATCGTAAGGATATTAGCCAAAACGCATCCGATTATTATCTGAAACATGATGATTATATGGCAGATAACGCTGCCACACGCTTTAATTATTCAACTTTTTACAAATATAGTAATTACCCCAACCATAACAAGATCAAAGACGCTCATCATTAACATCAGACACCCATTCTTTAGATGAAAGAACAGATTCAAACTCAGAAGAAGAGCTGTCATATACCGGATACGGATATTGAGGATCGTCATCAGCCTGCATGTCTAAAGACTTAAATAGACGATCATAATGTTCTACGTGCAAAATAACTTTAGAACCGTCTACGCTCGTTCTTGGACCGCCTATTCCTAATTCACGCCTCTTTTCTTCAGATACGGAATCATATATTTCTATTGGTATGATAATGAATTTCATATTATTTTGATTTTAGGGTTTGTAAATAGTTATATGCTTTGATACATTCGTCTTTGGAGAGGAGCTGGTTGTTGTAGATGCCTAAATTCTTAAAAGCCACTTTGGTGAAATCTACGTTAAAGTACCCAATAACCATTACCGCTTTACTAATTGTAGCCTCCTGTTCTATATTGTTTCTTATTTCCTGCCAGTCATTAAGATATATGCGACCATCAGAACAGATAGCTGTTAAAGATTTAGCATCTTTAACAGGAAATCCCTGTCCGGCGTTTATATATTTATACACAAATATTCCATAATCTCTATTGTATAAGTAAAAAGCGTGAACTTTCGCTAAGCCAGCTTTCTTATTTTCATTAGTTATAAATTCCCAATTTCCAACAATCGTCCAATCCTCGTTCAATGTAAAAGCAGCACTTCGAACCTCATCATCCACCCCATCAGTAATGAGGTATCCTTCGTATTCGGGGATTTGCTCTATGGTGACAACATGATCAGGATCAAAATCTTCTGCAAATTCTACAATCAATTGTCTAATTTGAGATGCAGGTTTATTTAACATGTGTATCCCATCTGTTGTTATATCTATGTATCCTGTTGTACCAATCCACCCCCATTTAAATTTTACACCATCCTTTAATCCTGTTACTTTGACTTTTATATCATAGCTTAAATCATTTTGTTTTGGTGCAATTATTAAATTGTGATCCCCTAATGCAAACTTTGAAAAAGACAAACTATATTTAGACGAATGCTGAACTGATGGATATAATTCAAATGGAGTTTTATACAACCCATACCCACTCCCTTCTGCAAACCCAAAATTAGACAGTATAAGATTATTACCATTGCCCGTAATGTTGGCAATAGTAGCCCTGTCTGTGTCTTCGTTGGTTTTGCCGGTGACTGTCCATGCTTGGTCGGGGAAGAGCCAGGGATATTGCTTCTTATACCAATTAAGAACCTTTTCATCGTCTTCATCGGTAGAGAAATATCCATTACAGATTGTTTGACCAGCAATGGCAGTTCTAGCAAAAGATGCATAAGTTGCATTCTTCCATAAATAATATAGCCCAGCGTTTTCCACCCAGTCCCCACACGTACCTGTTACAACTTTATTAGTTAATAAGTTCTTAATACATATATTATTACCATTTCGTTTACAAGCAAACAAATTAAGCCCATTAACAAAATCAGCATTTATATAATAGTTATTACCCGCTATAAAAGATACATAAACCAAAGATGAATATTGCATGGAAAAAGTTTTTTTGCTATCAGCTCCACACAAAATCATATTTCTTGTCGGATTATTCTGAAACGGAATAAAAGCTGTGTACACCGTATAGGTATCCTCAAAGTTAAGCTCCTTCTCTGTAACTGCAAAGTCGTCTACTCCGTCACCGAGGATAAAACCGGGGTAGAGGGGTAGTTGTTCGATGGTAATTGATCCCACTTTACCCGCAGCATTAAAAAGATAAACAGCTAAAAAATCATCTTCTTTTATTGCAGGAATTTCAGTGATGCCATTAGGATTTAAAGGTACTTTTACTGTTGTAGCCGTTGATGTAGAAGGAGCATAAAATGACAAAAATAGATCACCTTCATTGTATCCTTCACTTGATATTTTTATGAAATAAGATTTATTAAATTGGTAAACATCCTTTGGTATATAAATAGCGTGACCCATTCCTGAGGTTAAAAGGGTTACTTTAATAGAATTGCTACTTTGCTCATCAATTCTTACTTTATCTACAGTAGCATTGTTTCTGAAATAATTAAAATTCTGAACATAACCATTTACTCCACTCATTCCACCCCAAGCGAAATTCTTGAAGGATAAGAACCGACCTTTATGGTCCGCATCCTCGATCCTCGGATCGTCCATAGCCGCCATCATCTCGTTCGTCAGGCCGCCAAAATGCCAACGAGTGACATCGCCCGGAAGTTTAGGAAAACCATCTACCTTACAAGGTAAATCGGATATCATTTTCGCATACTCTTTAAAGGGTATGGAAGTAGGTACATCATACCCTTTGGATATAAGGGCTCGCCTTATATCCTCCTTGGTATTTATGATCCTCATTAACTTATCTGATATGGTTCCCATTACACTTCCTCCCCATTTATGTAATCTAATACCTGACCTATGTCTCCGATGTCCGATTTTATTGACTCTCCTTGAGAATGTATTTCAATAAGTTTCTGATATAAGGTGTTATCCCCTATACGATTCTTATCTGTAGCTTGTTCTTCGATTTTGGCTATCGTATCAGGATCTTCGTACTTAACGCCATCAGGACCATACCATTCGTCTGTTAAATTCGTGTATTTATGACGAACTGGAGTCGATTTAGACTCCAGTGTTACTAAAAAATATTCGTTACAGCTCATGACAATAAGATTTAGTGGTTGCAACAATTACATCTACAAACTGTTCTCACGTAGCCAGAGGGAATGGCAGCCAGCTCCGTCCCTACGGCGATCGCCGGGTCAGTGCTTTCCATGACCGTCAGCGCCATCTTATCTACGTCAAGGTCATTGTCGTAAACGATTTCCCCCTCAACGTAAATGCTTCCGGCATCAGAGGCGTAGCAGTTTTTTACCTGTCTTATATGACGTTGTGTAGCAGACGCAAAATCACACTCGATACTTAACCAACCCACCGGTATCTGATCAATATTAGATCCGATATTGTAATCAGGATCGGTTGTTTTAAGAACCATATGTCTCAATTCCCTTGTATTTCCGTATCCGTCCATTGTTATGTATGTTCGGATCTGAACCTTACCCTTTTCCGTCTTATAACAGTTTTCTACTATTTCTGTGTCGGATGTAGTAGCATCAGGGAAATCACAAACAATACGCTGCCATCCTTCTTGTATTTTGCTGAATGTGGCGCTTCTTTGTATATCAGGGTCGGTAGTTTCTAAAACAATAAGATACTCGTCCCGGACACCTATTATGCTATCTACCGACCTGTATCCACCAAGATGTATTTTACCACCAGGAGTAGTATAACATTCATCTACGGACATAATATGTCTTTCCGTAAGATCAGGGAAATCGCATTCGGTTTTCGTCCATTCGTTAGGTATCTTATCTATTCTCATCCACTGAGGATAGGCGGCATCCGTTGTCTTAACAATATAATAATACTGTTCCCTTACACCAAGAACGGCATCAATAGCTTGATAGCCTTTTATATTGACCTTGCCACCATCAGTCTTATAACATTCGTCCACTTCAACAATTTCCCTGTCCGTCATGTCAGGAAAATCGCAGACCATCCTCACCCAATCTTCGGGAATGGAATCCAGCACGGTTCCTACCTTAATATCAGGATCAGTTGACTGAAGGACGGTGTAAACCTCTTCCCTGGCTCCAAGGATGTTATCTATGGCTACCAAACCTTCTACTTGAACTTTTCCTTTTTTAGTAGTGTAACATTCAAGAACGTAAGTTACATCTCGTTCTGTCATGTCAGGAAAGTCACAAACCATTCGAACCCAATTCTCTGGAATTAGTTTAAAAACATGGCCGGCAGGGAAATTATCGTCCGTCGATTGAATAACGGTATAAATAGATTCCCTGATATTTATCTTATCATCTATGGCCTCCAATCCTTCTATTTCAACCTTACCATCCGGAGTCTTATAACATCTGTTGACGAACGTAATGTCGCGTTCTGTCATATCAGGAAGATCGCAGTCGATCATAACCCACTCGTCCGGTATTTTAGTAAGAACTTTACCTACCGGATTATCCATGTCAGTACTGTCGGTAATTCTATGAGTTTCTTTAAGAACATCCATCTGATCGTTAAGAAGATACCAACTCCATACTTCAACCTTTCCGCCAGGTGTACGGTAACAGGTTTTGAAATCTTTGATAACCTTCTCAGCTATGTTAATCCACTCCCATTCGGTTGTGGCCGGAAGGTAAGAAACAGGATGCTTCTTGCCTTCTTCGTCAAGATACCAATAACAGCCATTTAAGGACACAACCACTTGGTAGATTTTGTCCCCTATTTTTATACCGGATTTGCTGTCATCTACCGGTTGGGAGGAACCCCATTTTCCAACTATGTTGGTTATTTTATCAATGCCCCTACCAAAGGCACCGGATAAAAAATCCACGCCATTCATATGAAACTAACTTATTTCAAATTGTTTTATTACAAAAAGGGGGGGGTGGAGGACCAGCCTCCCCCCCCTTGGGATATATAGAAAAAAGGAAAATCAAATCTTGCAGGGCTTGATATTTGCCGAAGCAGCTAACAAGTCCATAAGGTCTTGAATACCTTCGTGAGCGCCATACGGTACATGGAAGTGTACTGTAATATGATCATCAATTACCCTACCGAAGCCGTTAGAATAACGTGCCGGCTTCAACGTTACTGAATAATCAGCATACGGAGCCAACAGGTCTAAGCGGGTTTCTTCGTTGGTAAACATCCGTTCCATAAGTTCTTGGTGAGTCTTACGGAAATCGAAGAACATACGTTGTTCGCGTTCCTTATCCAGCAATTCAGCGCCGAGGTGAGTACGCGGAGCCCAGTGCTGTTTGTATTCGGTATGGATCGGGTTAAAGTACGTGCTGATAGCCTCTCGCTGTTCATCCGGATAACCGCCATTTACAGCAATACGAACAGATCCTTCTTGGAATGTCAGACGGTCAATCAAACAGTCAGACGGAGAAATCATGTAGTCAATACCACGGAACAAGATACCGCATTTGCAGTTCTTAGGAAGCGGATCGGCGATAATGGACTGATCTCCTGCTACGGCACCCAAACGTTTCCAGTTACGTCCACGATAAGATTCGGGAGCTTTAGATACGAAGAAGTCTTTGAAGATTTTATCGCATTCGTCGCAAACCATGTTAGTAACGACCGTTGTTTTGAATTTGTGTTGACATCCACCAGGTGTACCGTAATCTTCGATTGTCAGATACGGGAATGCTGCCTGCAATTCTTCTTTAGCACTGTTACCACATTCATCGTCCGGCAACGTGATTTCATAAGCTTCTTTCGAAATCTTACAAGAACCACATGCTTCCCAGCTAACGGTAGTAACAGCAGGATTGCTACACATATCTGCTGTTTTAGCAACGAACGTTACTGTAGCAGTCGGATTAGTTTCTACAAATGCATCGATATCAGCCTTCGTCAGTTTCTTGCTTACGGCCACAGTGTACATACCTACGCCGCCATCTTGGGCTGCTGTTTTCTCGGCAGTGCTACTAACGGCATTCTTAATGCTTTCTACTACAGTAGACTGATCAACCCCATCATCCTCTAACGTTACGGCATAAATCAAACCTCCGTCTACCTTAGTATATCCATCAGGGCACTCTTCGCATCCTTTCATGATAGAAGACAGCTTTTGAGTATAATCAGAAGGCTTACCACCTTCTTTCATCACCTGATATTTAGATGTAGAAAGATGACGTCCGACTCTCTTGATATCCAAACCAGGATAAGCAGCCTTAAGCTGAGCCAGGGCATAAGCATCACCGGTATCACACATTTCCATGCAATAGAAATTCATGTCGGTTTCCACCGGAGTTTTTTCCAGTTCATCGCAAGAATGGATAGGATGGATTTCTACAAAATCACCTACCTTGCCACCACCTGCAATCGGCTGATTCTTGATACGTTCGATTGTTTTCAAAATAGCAGCCAAAATATCAACATCTTCGCAAGGATCACATTCTGAGCACATATCCTCACGACCCTGACAGTTTTCGAAAATGATGTAATCATCAATATTCACCTCACCCATCGGATAACCACGAAGCTCGAACAAACGGCCTGTCAACTTAATATGGATAGGGATACGATCACCTTTTCTTGCTGTAATAGCGGTACTGTCGTCAATTTCGTTATAACCGAAAATAACCTCATCTACTTTAATTTCTTTGCTCTTCGGAGCAGAAGCGTACACTTCTATAATTTCATCAATAGCAAACGTAGGTGTAGAGAATGATTTATCATCAGATACACGGTCGTTCACCATCTCATTACGTCCGATTCTGATCTGGAAACGTTGTTCGTCCTTACGATATCCTTTCAAGTCTTTCAACGCTTTCAAACCATCTTTAGTCTGCTCACCATCCAAATCATAGATAGCGATCTGACCTTCTTGAAGCAACAAAGAATCTACGTCCGCCAACTTAGCGTGCGGAGGACAGATAATGTGTCTGTCATACGGTTTATGGATAGCCATAGCCTTATAATATTTTAAAAATTAATATTCTGTTATCTGTCTCAAAAATAGTGATAGTCATATAAGCAACAAAAAGCATTAGGAATTAATTAATTCTTAATGCTTTTTGATAATGTTTAATTTAGGATGTGCCTCTTATTTGTTACAAAGGAGATTGGACGTTGTTTGAATCTATTTGATAACGTCCGTATTCGCTTTCATTCAAAGCAAATTGCTTTTCAATCATGTTAAGAATAATACCGATTAATTTGTCATCTAATTCAGGATCTATATCAGTTGAATTAGAACCATCGGATTTAATATATCCTTCGATGTCAACTTCCTTCGGATAACGGTAATACGTAAGATAAACGGTGTCTACATCAAAACCAGACTTATACACCCTTACCGAATCTTCTCCTATAGTGTAAAATGTTTCCCTAAAATCAAAATCAGGTTTGTTAAAAAAGTCGGCAAGAAGCTCATGCGGGTTTTCGTTCTTAGCCTCCCACATGGTAAAATCAGTAACCGTGCATTCGCCTTCGGTAAATACGCCTGATATGTTTGAAAAAGAAAAGAAATCAGAAGGCAATGAAAACAAAGTGCTTTCCGGATTATCTTTATCTTCTTTTTTATCAAGTTCTTTTGAGTACACAACCAACTTTTGTATATAACGTATATCCTCTTCGTTTTTCTTATCAAGGATATAACGAACAAGGCGGTTTTGTTCGTCATTAAAAAGCTGAACAAAACGTGCCTTGTCGAGTTTTATACCACCGTTGGTCATGTTTTCTTCAGCCTTCTGTAAGGCCCGGAGATAACAATCAACGATTCTCATAAATTATTCTTTTTTATCAGCGTATTGATCAACATCGAAACCTTTCTCATCTTCCTTTTTCTTCTTGTCAGACTTAGCGCCTTCTATTTTTTTATGCTTGTTCTTTAAAGCGTTATACGCTTCCAGAACACGTGACTTGGTTTCTAACATTGACTTATTGGAAGCAAGAGCCATAGATGCAGAGATGGCGTCGGCGCCCAGGAGCTCGCCATTCAGATACAGTCCGTCGGTGTTGACGGTGACAGCCAGCCCTTCGATCATTTCCCTGATCATACGATGGAATTTGATCACCTGCATCCCTTCGGAAGATTCGTCGTCAGATAAGAACCTTGAGCTTGCTTCTTTATACATATCAACGTTCGTATTCTTGGCATCAATCCAATTAGTGAATATGTATTGAACCATGCTCTGATCAAGCTCTACGCTATATATGATGTCAAGATACAAAAGCAGATCATAGATACTTTTCCTTTCAGCCTCTGACCCTTTCAGTTTGTTCATGAACTCGTATAAAATATCAGCCTTGTCAATCTGACGTTGTTTCCTGATATCTACGGCCGTAGTCTTGTCTTCTACACAATAATAAGATTCGACATACATCGGATTACCGTCTTCCTCTTTAGGAGTAAGAGACTTGGATAAAATAGCTATATACAGCTCAAATAAATCACGAACGTCATTAGTGTAGAACAAACGACCATCATACAAGTCAATTCTGTAAGAATCCCAGAAATCGAAGTTCTTTTGGTCCAGGTCCTCATTGACAGTTTCTTCAAACGGATACCGAATATTCTTAATACGCATATTCATTTCATTCTTCTTGTCTTCAAGTGAGTAACCTTTATAACATGCTGAATTGATAAAGAAACCGGTATCATACACCCTAAGATCCTTATCCCATCCACAACAAGACACTGTCTTGTTCCCAGGGAAAGGAGTCTTGGAAATGCCTCTTTCCTGATATCCGGAAGGAGCTTCTTCATCCATCTTACCTGTTATAACATAAATAGAGTCGGAATATATCTTCATTCCTCCTACGGTAGCCAGCAGTTTCTTAGACTCATGGCTTTCTTCAAAAATCTTTTTTCCCATCTTTTTTATATATCCTATGAAAACAAAATTTGCGGCCGGTTTTAAAGCCGACCGCAAGTTAATATTAAAAGTTATGATTACAAAGAACTTGGTAACAATTCAATTGTTACGAACCGGCTGGTATCTTTTACCCAGCAAGCCGATACAGAGTGACACCAGAATTGTTCTGACATACGAGGATGGCTGGATACAATTTCTTGAGCCGATACCCTGGATGACCATCTACCTTGTTCGTAACCCCACCACATAGAACCGATATCAGGCTTAACGTAGAATACGTTGCTGTTGATATTACCAATACGAGCTTCGGCTGAAGCAGGGATGCCGGCGAATGCATTGGAATATTCAGGAGCGGTCAAGTCTTCCATAATACATGAATATGATGTGATAGGAGTCATACCGTCTACCAACTGGCTTCTATCTACCATATCAACGTAATCCAAAGAAGGTTCGTGTTCTACAATAACCTTACCAATACCCGGAATAGTAACACCCTTGATCTTTACAGTTCCTAATTCAAGAGCATCGTTTGATCCTGTTACCGGGTTATTGATGATACGTTCTGTACCCATAAGCGGAGCCAAAGCACCTAATTGAGAGAAGAACTCATCACGGAAGATTTCAACGATGTTCTTATAAGCCATAGCACCTACCTTGAATTTCATTACACGATTTTCAATCGGCATATCGCTACGACCACGGAAAATATAGTCGGCAGCAGCCAGGAAGTGTTCACGCTTGATACCGCCCGGACGTGCATATGAGATAACGAAACCACGGCGAAGTTGATGGTACAAACCTTCGTTTTTCATCAAAACACCATTATGACCCTTGACTCTACCTCCGCGCATGAACATAAGTTCGTATGCTTCCATCTTAGCCAATTCAGCCAAGCAGAACAAAGACACCGTATTAGCTACACGTGCTGTACGCATATCAATGCTTCCGTCACCAAGACGAGAACCGATGATAGCATAACTTGCATCACCTCCTCTGATTTCAGAAAGCTGACGAACTTTCTGGTAAGCCTTGTCGATGAAATTCTGTGTACGTTCGTCTGCATAAGCCAAAGACTTAATACCAGCGTACATAGTCGTTTCACCTTCAACACCACGATGTCCACCAAGCGTAAATTCACAAGTCATAGAACCGGCCTTAGAAGCACCTCCTACGCCAGAGAACTGAGTAGAGAACTCACCAAGAACGTTTGTCACCTTCCAGTATTTAATACCGGCACGAAGCATGTCTTTCGGGAAGTATTTAGCACGAGAACGGCCCCACAACTTACACCAGTATCTCCAGTTTTCACCTTCTTGTTTCGGAGGACGCTCTGTAGAGATAAGAGCCTGGCAACCATTAATCACATCGTAAGTAATAACATCTCCTTGTTTAAATTGTGCATTCAACACAATTTCAAAGAAGCTTTCATCAATACCGGGTTTTGCATATTTCAAAGACGTATCTTCTACTGTAACCACCTCATACGTTTCTGATACCGGAAGATCATAACGGAATGAACCATTGATACCATTTACGGTAATAGTAGCATCCTGTTTGATCATACCCATATACATAGGTAGAGGATAGTTTGTAATGTTAGAAAACAACTCAAGCATACCCAGATGGTTCTTATCCGGATCTTCGTAGTACCAATCTTCTAAAGAGCTAAGATCGTGCTCTACGATACTTTGCTTAACGACTTTAGCGTCGGTATATCCAATCACCGTGTCACCATTCATGGTGGCCGGGAAATTTTTTGTTAAAAGTACATTAGCCATGAACGAAAAAATGTTTTAATTTTTAATCTATACTGATTTCATCGAACTTCACACCTTGAACTTGATCACCTTTATCATCTACCGGAGCCACCCTCTTGTCTTTATTTGTGTGGCTGATGAGCTTATAAATTTTCTTTTTCTCATCAACTACAGCTTGATTAGACTTCTGTTTTATGAACTCTCCTGGGTTCATAAGAAACATAATCAAATCTGGCGCCTCTTCCGGATTCATCATCATCTCCCTTACCCTATTAAATGCTTTAGTAATTCCGGGATTTGATTCAGAAGGTTTTAGAGCAAAATCAAGAGCTTTAGATACCATAGTGTCATTTAGCTGATACTTTGCCTGGATAGAAGACTTAAGGTCTTTCTTATACCTTCTAAAATCTTCTGCATCCTTCGCCTTCTTGTCGGCAGCCTCCTTAGTACGTTGCTGAATAATATCATCCATTCTCTTATCAAGCTCAGCCTTGTACTTTATAGCCTTTGCTTCAACATACTCTTCGCCTTTATTGATAATGCCTTTGAAAAACTCATCAGCTTCATCTTTGGGCAACCCAAGAAGATCAACATAATGGCGAACGATCTTTATCTGATCTGCTTTGTTTTCAATGTCAAGCTTTTCTATAGGAGCTACATTCGTATCATATTGCTTAAGAATATCAACGATATTAGCTCCGGCCTTATCGGCCTGAATAAGCTTCTTAGTAATATCAGAAACAGAAGTAACATCTATCTTATCCTTAACAATATCCTCTTTCTGGCTTTCAAGGACGGTAGACAGTATATCACACAACGAATCTTCTTTACTAAAATCAAGATCATTAATAGTAATCTCTTCGCCATTTTCACCGCTAAACACCACATCTTTCAAATCGGGAATGATTCCCCTTGAAGAAAGGGCATCCAATACTTTTCTGTAATTGACAACCGGGGTCTCTACCTGATCCTGATTAACATCAACTACATTCTCTTCTCCTTTTTTATCCTCTTTAGGATCAGGAGTAGGATCAACAACCGACTCTTCTTTAATTTGAGAACCTTCTTCTACAGGCTTCTCATCTTTTTTAGCCGGTTCATTACCATTAATAGGCAGAATATCTTCTTCCCTATTATAAACATCATCAACCGGACCGATACTAAAAATATCGTCCAATTCTACTATTCCATTTTTTTCTAATTTTCCCATACTGCAAAAATATTTAAATACCTATATTTCAGATAAAAAACTTATAAGTGTTTAATCTTCACTAAAAATTAAATATCCCCAAATTTTATTAGAGATTTTCTAATGAAATTTGGGGATATTTAATCCTTAATTCTTATTGATTCCGGCTACATACCTTTTAGTGGCGTCTTCCCTCGCTCGTTGAGCAAGCTCTTTGGATTTTAATTTTAACTCTTCCATTTTCATTCTCATTTCATCATCATGAAGTTTGGAATCGTTTTCAATTTTCTTATCCTCTATCCTTTCCTTACTTTCTATATCAGCTTGCCTTACGGTCTGATCTGAAACAGAAGCCAGGAAGTTGAGGGAGGTGGCGTCACTCTTGGCGTCTGCCGCCCTGCCTGCCGCCTGGATCTTCTCTTGAAGTATCCGGTATTGACCTTTCTTGTCTTCTAAAGCAAGTTCATGCTGACGTTGCTTATCCTTCTCAGCAGCTTCAGCTTGTATCTGTTGCTGGTTAAGCTGCATCTGATTCTGTTGTTGCTGCTGCATCTGACGCTCGTTGTATGCGCGAGTATTCCTTGCATTCTGTATAAGTTCCACCATAGAGTCTGATGTGAAGATAGATGCAAGATCGTAAATATCGCCTCCGGCCGTATTTAGCTGCAACATGAAAGTCTTAAATTTCTCAAGCTCATCCCTTTTCTTGGAATTAGATAATGCCTGAACACCAAGATGCCTTAGACTAAGACCGTCGGTTCCTATAGATAAAAACGCTCTGGTAAGATCACTTTTTGTGTACATTACAGAAATATCCTTTCCTTCTTGCTGGCATTGTTGAGCGACAGCCAGATGAAGATCAAGAGCGCGTTTCTTGAAGTAACCGAAGTTATCAAAGTATATCTGTGTTTGTAACATAGATGCCGTAACGCCCTGCTGGACCCCAGTGGCGGTCTCATACCTGTTGGGACCGTTAATTACTTGAGGCGTGATGCCAACCATTTCAAAACACTTCATCCTTGACCATTCAGCAAGATCCATTCTCGTTTTAAGCTGCTCTGTCTGCGACAAATCATAGACGGCAAACTGGTTGAAAGGAACACCGCCTTTCGTATTTTGAGATGAGGTATCTAATGTCAGAGCACCAACAGACTTAGCCACATCAAGAAGGTTTGCCCATATATCAGCCACATCTTCACCCAAATCCTTATATTCACTTGGAACCAGATTAATATCCCCTAAGAAGAATTTACCGATCTCCTTTTCAAGAATATTGTTTATCTGATTTATGGAGAAATTATAAAATATTTGATATGGCTGAATCCTGTTAGCCATAGAAGTACCGATATATCCGGCAACGGGTAGAACAAAGTCATAGATGTTGCTATCCCCTTTTATCTGGTGATCGATAGGTTCTCCATCCAGATACAGGTTGTCCTGAGCGAGAGCACCGCCGCTGATCTTAACTCCGTACCTCACCTGTGGAACGTAATCTACGAAATAGGTATTAATCTCCGGGTTCTCCATTCCCTTACTCATGGTCCTGGTAATTTTCTTAATACCATTTTCCTGTAAAAAGTCTTGAAGAAGCTCGTCGGTTACCATTTCAGTAGTTACTAATCCGGTTTCAGTTTGGTAGGTAATTACATACACCTGAGCCGGGGATACCCAATATGATTCAGTTACCTGATACAAATCACTACGAACATGCTCGTCGCTCAAACTCTGGGCGCGGTTATAATAATTACCATGCTCTAAATTTGGCATGAATCTGGTTCTGTGATATTCGTTGCCATTACTATCGTATCCGGTATATGTGCCGGCTGGAATACCGTAATAATCCTCATAAGCTTTTATGGAAGCATAATCATTATATCCTTTCCAAGGTATTACCTTATTCTGATATAACATCCCTACACTCGCCGATTTGGATAAACTTACATAGCTTCCATTATCACCATTATGATAAGTACCATTGAAATTATCAGCACCCCCTATAAGCTTCTGCTTATCTTTCGCCGTAAGAAGATGCCCCCACCTTACTATAATATCATTGGCAGTATAATAATGAACACGACCAATATAATCACCGTACTGCGGATACTTGCTATCTAATGTCTTAGAGTAAAACGTATTCAACGGAGACCACCTCTCCGGCTTATAATAGTCGTATCCTACATGATAATTTCTAAAGCAACGACCGGTAAGAAGATAGTCAATGAAATTCTCAGTATCTATCTCATCCATGTAAAAACGCCCCCTGTCTGCTTCAAGCGTATGAGAACCCCATATAACCTCAGCAGTCTTCCATTTTGTATTCATGAAGTTCTCTATCTCAGGAGGGGTCATAGATGCTTTCACCTCTTGTATCTGCTGAGCATAAGCCTGCTTTTCTTCTTCGCTGGCAAAATTATTATAATCCGGATCCAATCCTCTATTCAATAACTCTTGTCTAACCCTTCTGTCCAATTCCTCCTTAATGTAATTATGAAGAAGATTCTCCTTCGTGGCAGAATACTGATTCACTTCAGATTCATCCAATCCAACTACATTATACTTGTCAGAAAGATTACCCAACCACCCTACAAAAGCGTTTACGATCGTACCTATTATATCATAATGACGTAAGAATGATGGAATATTCACATTATCCCTTATAGACTGAACATCCTTAAGATAAGGAATTACATCTTTCAGCTCCATAAAGGATAACTTACCTTCCATCATCCTATAAAAATCCTTGAACTTCTGGTTCTCATCAAGCTGCTTCAAACCAATCAATTCAAGAGAATCCATAGTGGCTTTAAACCACTCCTTGGTTTTTCTCTTAGTCGGTATCGCCTGCACCGGCAACCCTGAAAATACTCCTCTGGCCGGAAAAGCCTGATCTCTATTAAAATACTCCATGAGCTATATGTTTTTTCACAAAGATAGGTAAATTGTTCTACCTATCTCATTTTGTAAGGGTTATGTCTTCTTACCGTAAATCCTTTAACCTGCTCTGTCTTCCTGCGTTCTCTCTTCTTTTGATTCTCCTTTTGAGTCGTACTTTCAGGCATGTAACCCATATCATCATAATACTTAGCCAGAAGAAGAGCGTGGCCGAAGGCTATGATACGGTCGGTGTTGGTCCCAGGACCGAAGGCTATGATCTCATCAAGAAGCTCTATATCAGGAATACGGTAAATACCTTTCTGTGTTATTTCATTACCATCATCATCATACCCAACAACAACATCCTCCCAACAATATTGAATAACGGTATTGAAAAGCATGCGCTGATTAGGAACCGTAGGAGCCAAACCAAGCTTGTTGTTCTGACGGGCGCCAGCACGGATAATCTTACCGGCAAGACGTTCGCCATCTTCCAGCAACATAAGCTGCTTATTTCGTCTCGTAAGATAAAATTCATACATTCGGTCGGCATTCTCCATAAGACACTTGGCCCCATACGCTTCTTGAAGTATTTCACAATTACGACAAAAATCATCAGAAGATGGAGGACGTGATGCGTATGATGCTACTATGCAATAAGCAAATGGATCATTGATTTTTACATATCTTTTAAGTACATAAAACGAACCAACAGAATCAGTATCAGCCTTGTCAGATTTATAGGGGTCAAGCGATGAAACATAAGTGTAATCAAAAACACCTCCTTCTTCTGGTGGATCCTCATATATAACAACAGGAGAATCTATGTTACCACCTTGAAACGGATAATCAGCAAGCTGCTTATCACTAAAATTATACCCCATTTTCATGCCGTCTATCTGATAAATATCCACTGTTTTACCAGGCCTACCTTCTTCAAGAAGACGGCTTTTGTGCTTCAACGCATCTTCTACAGGGAACCTATTTACGTTCGTATTAAGGAAACAATCATCTATAGACAAAGGGAATGCCATTCGTTCTTGGACGTATAAAGCCCTATCCTTTTTGACAAGTTCGTCAAGACGCGATTTTATTATTCCAGTATTTTTATCAAAGTCTGAAACTTTTATTTTTATCTTCTTAAGACCGGGAGCATTCTCTACTCCAAGATACTTATCAAGAGTCGTTTCTTTCTTTTCATACGCATGAGACATCTGGGCCGGAACAAAGCATCCTGATTTACATATACGCCATGTTGGTTTAATAACTCTCTTATTTATAATATCATAATTCATTATAATGAATCCATATTCGTCCGGAGAGTTCATGATTTTCTGGGCATCTTGAGACTTTTCTACATTACCGCCAGTGTTATGAGTTATAATACCATTTGCTATATAAGTGTGAGTATCTGATGCAGTGAGGTTGTAAACAGGCTTAATTCCTATATACTCTATCTTATCTATCCTTTCTATTATCACTCCATCTAAATATTTTGACCTAAAAGATCCAAATGTGCTAAAATTAGAACCGAATTTCCTTATAGAATCAAGTTTCTCTCTTCTATATCCTATATCTGTTCCAATTATATCACAATATTTAAGCATGGATAATTTATCCAATATATTACATACATATGAATCAAGAATAATTGATCTATCTGCTGGATTTTTAGATGGGCTATAAGAAATAGTACTATGTATTCCAAATTTAAAAAGAACATCCTTTACTTCTTCAAAAAGATGCCTATTACAAGATCCTAAACTTATACGATGATCCCTATTATTGTTATTAGAATAAAAAGTAGCATCAGCATCAAAATACCCCCTAATCATCATAATAACATCCTCTCTTCTATATGAATGTATATTTAAAGGAAGTGTTTTGTTTTTTTTAGTCTGACCATATATACCAAGTTCCCTTAACTCATGGCATATACCTTTTATTCTTATTTCCCTATAGTCTTTTCCGTCCTTAGTCTTATACTGCCTCTCTATACAACAATCATATTTAGATCGTATATAATTATACACCTCATCATCACTGGTAGACACAATAGGAGTCTTATCAAAACCATAGCTCCCATCCCCTATTAGAATGCCAACAAGGTATGGATCAAACATTTTTTTATCTCCCCATATATCCACACCATCCGATACACATATTTTACGACCAACTCTAAGAGAGTCAGCCCTTCTGAAGTCAGATCCAAAGTACCTAAATTTACCCTTCCTTTTCTTTACAACAGTCAATATGGGATGATCCCCACTACATTCAAGTACCCTTCCTCTTTTTGTTGTTATTCTATAACACTCTTTCTCGGCAGGAGGTTTCATCCATGTTATGTCTTGACTTACAGCTTTTGATGATACATTATCGAATCCTACTATTCCATCCTCTTGCTTCAAATCCTCTATTCGGCATGGCTCACCATTTGATTTATATACTATGGTTCCAGCACAACAACATCCCGCCATCAAACAAACGCCCCTCATTCTACCATGCATCATATGAGCCGGCCTACCGGCAAGCCATGCTCCAAGCACCGGAAATTTACCTACCTCATCATATATAGACGTATATGGAGTTCCACCTGCGGTCTTCAATGATCCTCGTGTCTTTCCATCATCAACGTTGGTGATTCTTATTCTGGCATGAACATCACGTTGATTATTGATGTTTCTTGTACCTAAAACAACTTCTTTAGTCCAATCATTACCGGTCCTGTTTATAGTAAGATAAGGAGGAAGATTATCAAGTCCAAACTCAAGATACTCTCCCATATTGGCAAGGTCTTCTTTACTTGCTCCAATAACATTATGCGTCAAATTGTACGTCATTGTAGCATTACGAGCCAGAAGAGAACTCATTATGGCCGTATTATGAGTAACGATGTAATTGGTGGTCAAAAATAAATGAGAGTCATTATCAACGGTTATACAAGTGGCATGCTCCTTTCCGTATATCGATATGGATCTTATTTTTAATTCCTTACGATTCCTTGATAGTATAAGTTTGTTCCCCTCCAATTTAGCATACCAACCTGAAGCCCAAAACATACGTTGTACAAAATTTATGACATCTATATCAATATGAGACAACATAAGCTCTTCTTCTCCGGTTACTACGTTTCTGAAAGAACGAATGAAGTTTTCTATAAAATCTTTCTTTTGATCTATGGACGATCTTAAAAACTTCTTACAAACGTATTTATCAAAAAACATATCCCCACCATAGCCACCGAGATAAGCCGCCAGCATCGAGGCGTAGGCCGACGGCGGAACCGGCAGCTTTGCCGTAGGGTAGTTCAGGGCCTCACCTACTGGAATAGACATACTCTTATAATCCAATCCGGCTATGGATCTAAGACTCCAAACATGCCATTTTCCGCCATGATTGACACGCCATTGGTGATTTCCGCAACAAATAACGTTACGACCGTCTTCGAATACGACTCTGTAGGTGGTTACTTTTCCTTGAGGATAGACACCTGCGACTTCTACCAAATTACCTTTATCGTCATATATCTTATCCCCTACAACAATATTTCCTATCATCTTTTCCCGGTCCTCAAGATAAAGTATCTCAGAATCAAGAAGGGCTTTCCCAAAACGACGGCACCCGAACATGAATATTCCTTTATTCTCTTCTTCCGCCTGCTTTAGAAATTCGGCAAACATCCATTCATTATCACGAAGCTGAGAATTTCCAGGGATACGCTCATCTCCTACGTCAATCATCATCTTCCAGAAATTGATATGCCAATATAGCCAAGGATGGATAAATACACCATTTATGGTAACACCGTTAAGGAGTTTCATAGCCTCATTCTCCCAGAATTGCTTGACATCATCGTCTTGCTCTTCATAAGAATAAAGGTCATTCCATAACGGAATATCGTTACCCATATTTATATAAAGTTCTTTACTATCAAAATTCATAACAAAACTACTTGCCGAACTTGTTCTTAGCTTCATTCTTCACAAAAGACTGAATACCTGATACTGTTTGTCCTCCTTTTAGGCTTTTCTTATTTTTGGCAGCCTCAAGCTGATTATAGACATCCATTATCCCACACATCTTAATATAAGATTCAGTCCATTGCATTAAGCTATCAGACAAGCTTTTTTGAAACCTAAATTCTTTCTCTCTCTTATCGGAATCTTCTATTTTATCCCAAGGGTTTTCAGATAGATAACGTTCAGCCTTATCTATCTGATCCCTTAGCACAAGGAGTTTTCGATCTACGTAAGAGACATCATCGTTAGTCGGCTTTCTTACCTTCATTATTCACTATTTTTAAAAAATACTCATACTGAGACTTAAGCATATTAAACCTGTCTTCAAGAGAAGATGGATCAACACGATACTTGCACATGTTTTTTATTCCTTCCTCAACAGATTCTTCCTTGAACATAACAGAATCAGTATTATTGTCAACGTACATAATAAAATCTGATTCTCCGTCGTTTACTATCCTGTCAAGAACCTTCTTGCTGTCATCATCTATGTTAAGATTATGACCGGCGTTAATAGATAACCTGTAAACTGCCTTTATAGAAGAAGATACTTTCAGCATCTCTTGTTGATACAAGTTGGTCATAAACGACTTTTCCTCCAAATCAATAAAGTCTTCTAACTCTATGTTGTTTTCCTCATCCTTCTTCCTAATAATATCCTTAGTTAGATCTTCCATCTCCTCTCCCACCTTATCTTGCGCAGACAGTAGATGGTTGTAATAAGAAATAAGATGTTTTATATCTGAATCAAAATCAATCTTCTTCATTGTCAAGAACCTTTTTATCATGAATAATAACGTCCATCAACTCCATTGATAAATTATAATCAGCCACTTCAAAAAGCTCGCTGTCTGTCAGCGTCCTTAAAAAAGAAACAGACAATCCTCTTTTCTTTGCAAAAGATCTAAGTACGGCATAGAGAATGTCCCCGGCAGAATAATCGGGGAAATCGTCACAAGATGCCTGCAACATAGAAAATAAGGACTTCCTTTTATCCTCGCATTGTAAATGCCTTGCTTTACCACATCTGCCCATAACTTAACTTTTTTGAATTATAGTACCTTCAAAATTAAACGGAATCGATTCCTCTTTTTGAGACCCATCTTTTTGATAGTGAACAGTCATGTGCTTTACGAATCTTCCTATTCCAAATCCTGCTGTATGTATCTCTATATTGAACTTAAAGTGACGGGAGTCTATGATATTCAAATTAGATGACGTACAACCACAAGATGTCTCTGATGCTGTTATCTTCATATCATGCTTCGACTCAAGAACAAATGAAAACCTTATACTGTTCCCTTTTTCTACCGGTTCGAAAATGATTTCAAATGATTTACCGTCTTTAGAGAGGTCGATATTGTATTGCTTGTCATCTGTAGAAATAACATTAAATTCATCAGAATCCATTGTAATAAGTTCTAACCTGTTCCATCTTGACTTCTCATCATAAAAATCAATAGAATACTGACGATCCATCCACGAAGGACGGGGAAGCCCCTCCCCAAGCGCACACTCCTCTGTCTTGCTCCAGGCCTTCTGCTTGATGAAGCACGTACATACCGAACAACGATTTTTACCTATTTTCTTGCTTACGTATAAAGAAAGAGGAAGCATAGAGTTAGGGACGTTCTTGGTATTGAATTTACATCCCTCACACTTTTCAAGACGTTCCTTGTACCAATCGGGATAATCTTCTTTTTTTCTTGGAAGTTTTTTTAATATCGTATCCATAAAAGCATCGTATATAACTTCCGCTTGCAAAATTTTTTTCATAACTTATCTGTTAAATTCCTGTTCTTGAATATTTTGTATTTCACTAAAACTATGACCCTTACGAGATTTAAAGATAGATAATTTGTTGTGTTTTATCAACATATCCCCACCTTTTATCTCACCTGAGTCATAAGCATCCTTTATCATCCTTATCTTAATATCAAGGCACTGAAGTTCTTTTTCCTGATACTTAGATAATTTTTCTACCTTGGATTTAAGACGCTCAAGATTGTGTTTGCGCCTCTCCATCTCATGAAGGTTACAAACCATATCACCCACATACGGGAACGATACAGACACGTTATCTGTGTACGTACATAAGTTATTGGCATAAGAAATACTGGCTCTGAAAACGTCACGTATTTGGTTTCGGTCGTAAACGCCCCCGGTCTTATCCATCACATCATCTATAATATGTGACTCAAATGATATAGGGAAATCATTCTTCGGCATCGGATTCAAAAGTTTTCTTTCTATAAAATAAAGAAACCAACGCACATTGATCTCTTGAACCCTCCAATACAAAAAGACGGCGCATGTTCTCTATATCCGGGCACAAACACCTTGTTCTGTAATTCCCTTCACGGTCAATCAAAATACCACGCTTCTTCATCTCCGTATCCAAAACCGATACATATTGAAGATCGGTACTGAAACAATGAGAAAACTTCTTCTTCGTTTCATACGAATATCCAAACACAAAATAATAGGCAAGAAGATTTAAATGCCTCGCATCTATGACATTCTTCTCATTGCCGGAGGCCATTAGGTATCCGTTATAAAACAGAAGTATCTTCTTAGCCATATCTACCGTATTGGAATAAGGTACTAAAAGCCTATAAGCTCTATTACTGACATCTTTATTATCACTTTCTTTCATGAGATTATCGTTTTGATACAAAGATAAGGATTAAGGATTTATAAATTTAAAATTAACGTATTTTATGACAATGGATTCGGGATTTGTCCCGATATTTGCGCTGTAGCATAAAAAAAATAAGACCTTATTGTTTAACATTCATAATTTATTTCTATATTTGCTGTGCGTTACAGATTCAAGAATTATGAGAAATAAATTATGATAAAAAAAATATTACATGTCTTATCATAATTTGTTCTTATATTCTTCAAATCTGTAACGGGATTTTGGGATTTTCCGAACGAAAGAAAGACATGAATCGGATGGATATCCCCAAAAATCCATCCGATTTTTTTGTTACAGATTATGAAGTTACAATTAGGTAGAAATATTAACATAAGTCTTAGACTTTTGGAGCAGTGGTCATCAGATTCGCTGTTCATGGAATTGTATGCTTTATACTGTATGATAAAAATCTCCCGCCGGGATTCGAGAATAAGATTCAAAAACCAGAAAGATCTTCTTCATAAACTTGGAATCGGGTATTCGAAGTTCAAGAACATGACAGGACATCCGATGTTTGACGAACTGTTCCGTATGACGGATAGTACGTTCGTTGCAAGAAGGTATCGTGTTAATGGCGTACAACTTACTCTCGGATGTGGTAAAGTGAATCTTCCAAAGAATAGGATTTTAATTAAGATAAAGAAAAATGAAATAACAAACCATGAAAAAGTCCTTGACAGGATAAGAGAGGCGATGTTTGTTAATTTAGTCAGAAACAATGAGTCTGTACTGAACAGTGGAGAGACAAACTCTCAGGCGGAGGTCGTAGACGGAAGCCACTCGTATTATGGATTAATTGATTCGACGATAAGTAACAAAACAATTGCCTTGTACTTGAATGTAGGACTAACAAAAGCGAAAGAGATTGTCGGTATGGCGATAAAAGACAAGCTCGTAAAAAGGTTCGAAAACGTACAATTTATAACATACGTAGATAATCCTCGTGCTTACATTGAAGCAAACGAACATAACTACCCAATAGGTAAGCTGATTCCGGTATATAGGCATGGAGCCGTTTTCTGGCAAATAGCAAATACCTGGACCTTGTATAAAAAAGGGGCAACAAACAGATGGTATTTTGGAGAGAAGGATATAGAGAAAGGAGAAAAAGAAAAAGTGAGTAAGAAAGACGATTTCAATTTCTTCTTAAAAGACAACACTCATATCCTACGTTTCTTGAATGCAGAAGAAGTTGTTTCCGAAGATGGGGAAATCCTTGGCATAGATCGTAAAAAAACAAAAGAAGAAGAAGCAAGGTCATTGGCTTCTTCTATGGCTAAAGAAGCGCACAAAGACTTCTGGAACGGATATGAGCGAAGTACACAAAACCAAATTATAAGAAAGTACTATCGCGCTATCATCGCAGAAGATAAGAAGCGCAGAATGGACATGTTCTTAAACCGTCTTAAACAATCATACGACAAGGTTAGTGGATGGAGTAAGGAGAAGATAGCCACAGTAAAAGCAGGCCTGGCTGATGCGGAAGCCTGCTGTGCTGAGGTGGGGACGTCCGTTGCCGGGGTCTGCGGTAGAGTAAGTAGGAGAATGAAAACCTATAACAATACCGCTCCTGACAAAAAGGCAGGTTTTAATGAGGTACGGGATATGTATGCTGAGTTCGCCGGCGAGATGGCTAAAGCGGTGGGATCGGTAAGCGAAGACATCTATACGTATGTTAAGGCAGAACAGTTTAAGGAAAAGATAGAGAATATGGATATATCTATCCAATCATTACCTAACATTAATACAACAGTAGATAATGATAAAGAATTAGATGGTGAATCTGTATTCAAGGATATACCATTTGAAGAACTATCATTCTATAATGATACCTATCTTTATCCTTCATCTCAGTATTCATCATTGTAATGTTTGGTACTTGAGAGAGGGTCTGTTCTTAGTGGTCGCCGACAGAGCCGAAAAACGATAATCTCGTAGAACATCGACGGAAACACCCGTTAGCCACCACTATGCCATAACTGTATCAATACGAAACTACATTACTGTCTGCCACAAAGCCACTTATCTAATTTATTATTTCTTTTTAATTCTAATTAATTCATTTTATGTTTTATGTTTTATCTTATTTTCATACTTTTGTTTTGTAGAACAAAATCAGAAAAATATGGCTATAAGTTACAACAAAAAACTAATGGAATGCGTTCTTCGTTCAGTTATGTCCGAAGGTAATGTCGCACAAGGAAAGGCTATTAAGTCTATTTGTAAGTCGCCTAAACCGCTGTTTATTACGGGAAAAGGAGGTACAGGAAAAACGTACTTCCTTAAACGTGTTATACCGGCATTAAAAAATGCGGTTGTTGTCGCTCCTACCGGTATTGCTGCTGTTAATGCAGGCGGCCAAACCATTCATTCTTTTTTCAGAATCGGTATGCAACCTTACATTCCAGAGATAAGGAATGGCAAGTTTATGGACAATTGTGAAAACAAGTTCAGAGGAGAATCCGAAAAGATTTTACAGAATATAAAATATCTTATCATAGACGAGATTTCTATGGTTCGTCCTGATCTTCTTGATAATGTTGCGGACATTCTTCGTCGTGCAAGAGGCGACAAGGATCCGTTTGGCGGCGTGAAACTTATTATGGTAGGAGACTTATTTCAGTTACCACCTGTAATCAAAGAAGATTTTTTTAGAGACATATACGATACATCTTATTTCTTTAGTTCGAAGTCTCTTATGGCTTCTGGTATGGAAATGGTGTCTTTTGAAAAAATATATCGTCAGAAAGATGAGAAATTTATCAGCATCCTTAATAAGGTTCGTGATGGTCAGATGGACGATGATGTGTTTAGTACGTTAAATAGCAGATGTATTCAGCCTGAAAATAGTGCCGGGTATGTTGAGATCGTTACAACCAACGCTAAGGCTACAGCTATTAATGAAATGAGAATAAATTCTGTTCCTGGATCATTAAGAAAATTCGAAGCTATTATAAAAGGTGATTATCCTAAAGAAGCTCCTGTTGAAAAGACGCTTCTTATAAAAGAAGGTTCCAGGGTTATGATCACTAGAAACGGAGGAGAGTATGTCAATGGTTCTCTTGGCGTTGTGTCTTCTATTAAGAATGGAGAGATCGAAGTCGTTCTTGATCGTCCTAAAGATGAAGAACATACTAAGGTTATTATTACACCGTGTTCGTTCGATAAAGTAAAATACGTCAGAAACGGGTATAAAGTGGAGTCTGAGGTAATTGGATCTATTACTCAGTATCCGATAAAAATCGGTTACTCCATAACTATCCATAAATGCCAGGGCCTAACTTTAGATGCGGCGATGATGGACGTATCCAACTCTTTCGAAACAGGTCAGTTATATACAGCTCTTTCAAGAGTAAAATCGCTTGAAGGAATGTATCTTCGTCAACCTATTCCTAAGACAATAAAAACAAGCGATCCGGTGGTAAACGACTTCTACAAGAAAACACTTTCAAACGATGGAATTGTTGATCCTATTCCAATGGAAGAACTTGAGAAGTCAATGATCAATTTGTCAACCGGATCTGAAATAGATTTTGAAGAGTTTAATTTATAAAAAAATACAGTTATGAAATTTGGAGAAGCTTTAGAAGAAGTAAAAAAAGGTGCGTTGATTGCACGTGCCGGATGGAATGGTAAAGGTATGTTCGTATTCCAGCGCCAGGAAGATTGGTTGTCTACTGATATGATAGTTAATAAAGTAAAGTCATTGCCGGATTCGTTATCAGATATGTTGGCTAATGACTGGATGGTGGTTGGTTAAGATAACTTAGTTTATCACCGCTTTATTTTTTATAAATCAATAAATTATTCACTTTTAAAAATTACAGTTATGAAAACAAAAGAAGAAAAACAAAAGAAGTTTGTGACAGAATTTGATATAAATGGAGAAAAGTATGGTGGATATATTTATGCTACAACTTTTTCCGAAGCTGAAGATTTTGTTAGACAAAGAAAAGCAACAGAGAAAGTTGTAGGTGGTCCGTGTTTAGAACAAGAAGAAATTAATCGTCTTTATAACCATTCCTCTTAGAATTTTTAATGATTCTTGTTTGTTGGCATAACCTTGAGATGGTGATACTATAGTATATAAGTACCTAATAAGAATATGGCAAGAGTAGATAAAATATTTCAAGACAATTTGGCTCTTATAATGAGCCAGCCGTGGGAAGAGGTAAAGCGTCCGGTCTACGGTGACGGGACAGGCGTCAAGGTGAAGCGTATCCTGCAAGTATGTAACCAGTACGATCTTCGTCGGGAATTTCCTCTTGGTTCACTTAGACCTACTAATCTTAAAAACTCCATAAAAGAAATATTGTGGATTTGGCAAAAAAGATCGGTAGATATCAAAGATCTTGGTCTTCATATATGGGATCAGTGGGCTGATGATAATGGAAAGATCGAAGGATGTTATGGAGATATGGTGAACAGACATGTTTATATGGGAACCGGAAAATCTCCAGATGGTATGACAGATATCCATGATGGTCTTTATGGTTTTCTTAACCAAACAGACTTCATTCTTTGGTCACTCAAGAATGATCGTTCGTCAAGAAGAATAGTAGCATCCATGTTCGATCCTGAAACCAATGGACTAAAACCTCTTCAAGAATGTGCGTTTCAGATCAATTTATCTGTTAAAGGAGATGAGTTGTATATGACGCTTTATCAGCGCAGCCAGGATATGATTACAGCTTCTTACTGGAATGTAGCTCAATATGCGGCGTTGATGATGATGTTCGCTCACGATGCTGGGTTAAGGCCCGCAGTTTTCACTCATTTTATACAAGATATGCATGTGTATGACCGTCACGAAGAGCAGGCAAACGAGCTCCTTCGTCGATCCCTATTCGGCCCGGTTCCACAGGTTACTATCTCGTCTCGTATGGAAGGGAAAGGATTTTATGATTTTGTGGCTGATGATTTTGAGGTATGGAATTATGAACCGAAGGATCAAATAAAATTTGAGGTTGCGAAATGAAAATAAGCATAGATAGAAGGGTTAAGATGGTTCCTATCATGGAAATCAATGCCGGAGATGAAGTTAATATCGGAGGCTTTGATTATGTTGTTGAAAACATAATTCCATGTAGGAAAGGCTCTTATTCAGATACGTATGGAATTAGGTTGGTCATGTCTTCTTACAAACATGGCCAACTTGTAAGAAAAGTAGATAGCGTTTTTTCTATCGATTCTATTTTAGTATTTCTCCCTAAAGGAGATTCTGTTGTAGTAGAGTGCTCTTATAGAGAACTTGAAGAATGTTTTCCTAAAATATAATTACAATGACGGGCGAAGAGAAATGTAACCGATGCGAGCAGTTTGGACCGAACGGTCTCACTGACTATCCATGTAAAAGGATTCCATCAAGGAACTGTCCTTGGTTTATAAAGATCTCGGATAAAAGATACAAAAAGATTCTTGCCGATAGGGTGAAAAGAATTAAGGAGAATGAGAAACTTAAGCAAGAGATGATGAAAGATCAGGATCTTGTTGAAGAAGTAAAACAAAATACAAAAATGTTAATTCAATGAAAAAGAAAAATACAAAACCAGAAGAAGTGGAAGTCGTTATTCCGAAAGAAGTAGAAGCTATTAACATATGTGGGGATATCAATAGTTTTATAAAACATATTATATATGTTAGCTTGGATAAGGTAAGTAGTGATAGGGCGTTTGTTAATAACGATGTTCTGTATATGGTTATATACGCATCTATAAAAGGTAAAAATATACCCGTTGGTGTATTAGCAAAACAAAAAGAAGCTGAAACAGAAGATATCGCTATGCCGTTTGAGGATATTGGAAGGGACGTAAATGTAGTGTATCCTATTGAAATAGGAAAGATGTTTAAAGGCTTTTACATTCTTGGTAACGGTGCTGTGGCTATTGATTACAAACTTACAGACAATGGAGGTTTTGAATATGATGACAGCATTGGCAAAATTGACATGAATCTAAATTAGTGCATTATGATACTATATATAGCAGCAGATCCGGGAAAAGATGGAGCCATAGCCTGCATCGATCAGGACAGTAAACTAATATCAAGAATCTCCACTCCAAGAATAGCAATTTCAGGACCGGTAGACTTGACTAAAGAATATGTTTTTTGCCGGGATACGATCGTAGAAAACAATCCTGATAGGGTAGTGTTTGTCATAGAGGACGTCCACGCCCTGTACGGGGTCAGCACGTCCTCTACTGCCTCTCTCATGGAGAACAAAGGCCAGCTACATGGGCTGTTCCTGTCTCTCTGCATGGCATTTCCGGACATAAGTTGCTCCGTTAATTTCATAGCCCCTAAAACATGGCAGAAATTGGTTTGGACGCATTCTGATAAGGTCATGGAAGCCAGTAAGGTAAATACTAAGAAAACGTCATTGGCTTGCGCTAAAAGGCTGTGGCCAAACGATACGTTTGTTAAAAACGAAAGATGTAAGACCGCTCATGACGGTATAGTTGATGCAATGCTGATAGCAGAAGCGACAAGAAGAAGTATTTAATCTATTTTAAATCATTTTAAATCCAATTAATTCAAAATTAGATTTTAAAATAATACATTTGCAGTGTTATATAATCATAATCGTAAGTTTTAAAAATGAAAGTAAGAGTTCCTGGCATACTAATGAATGAGAAGCTTTCAAATATTTCAAAGATGTTTGATAAGGTCTTAAAGGATTGTGTCACATCGAATATAAAAATTACTTTATATTTTGATCATATCCGGATACAAGCCATGAACGAACGTATAACATATACGGATGATATTTTCGATGTGAATACTGATATTTCTTGTGACCAGAAGTTTACTATTTTAGTAGATGCCGGGACTCTTATTTCATTTTTTAAAAATCATAACCAGGATATAGAGATAGAGATTAAAAACGATTACAGTATCGTTTTTAAATACGATAGAGGATCTTTTTCTTCTACTTGGATTGAGGATAAGGCTTTCCCTGATTTCTTTTATCCTGTAGGTGATGGTATTCGTGTTATGAGTTCGTCTTTCATTCAGTCTATGAAAAGATCTTTTGCGTTTGTTGGATCGGATGAATTTAGACCGGCTATATGCTCGATTCTTCTTAATGTGAAGAAGGACTATATTGACATTGTTTCTACTGATATGTTCCGTCTGTTTATAAATAGGAAAGAATGTGCTAATGCATTAGAAGAAAGGTCAATTATGCTAAGTGAGGTCGCGGCTTCTATCTTGTATTGCTTTCTGTCTGATAAAGATACGGAGATCAGTATTTCCACAGATGGCGTTAGGACGTTCTTATGCTTTGATAATGTGATTATATCGGATATGAACGTAGAACAACAGTATCCTAACTACGAATACGTATGTAACAAATTCGAGAAATCGTCGAGGGTTAAGTTTGACAGGGATTTGTTTATGTCTGTTCTTAATTCTATGACTTTAGTGGATAATGTTGTTAATGTCAAGGTAGATGAAGAAAACGGTATAACGGTAATGTCTGAGGATTTTGGAAATAGAAAAAGGATAATGGAATCAATGCCTTTAAATGCGCTTGAAGGTCCGTGTTTTAATTTTTCTATCAGTAAGGAAAATATACTTTCATCCGTAAAATCTCTTATAAAAGGAGATGTTATTATGGATTGGTCTGATCAGTATAAGATGATAAAGATGTTCAATCCTAAATACGAATCAACATACGTCTTAAATCAAACATTGTATAATCTATAAAAAAAAATAAAAATATGGCTTTTAGAGAAAACAGAAGTTTTGGTACAACTTATTATCTGTATATTAATTCGGATGGTAACTTGTATGAAAAAAGTAACGAACCGAAAGAAGGTTTCGTTCAACACATAAATCCTAATAACGGTCAGCCGGCAGGATATTGGAAAGAGTATTATAATGGAATAGTTGGGTACATCAACTACATCGGGTTAAAGACAAGTACTTTCTCTAATGGAAATACTGCTACTAATTTCCTTATCGTGTTGAAAGATTACGAGCTTAATGAAAACTATTGTATTTCCATACCTCTCGTCAATCAAAAAGGAAATATCAAGGGCTTTGTTAAGAGCTTTGTAAAATACTACGAAAACATCGATTTCAGTCGTGAAATTTATTTCAATGTCTTTAAGAAGAAGAAAGATGATGAATTTGGTTCTTCAGAACTTATTATCGCATATGCCGGAGTAGACGGAGAAAAAGATCAGCTTGTTGAACGTTATTATAAAAAAGGCGTAAATGGTTGGCCTGATCCTGTTGAAGTTACAGGATTTGATGGCAAGAAAAGCCTCGATTATTCAGCTCAAAATAACTTTACTTATCAAAAGATTACTGAATATTCAAACAGGTTCAATGCTTCTATTAAAGACATCAGAGCCGGTATAATGGCTAAATTAGGGATAGGAGGAAATGCTCAGCAAGAGCCGGCAGCTCCTCAGACTTATACCCAGCAGCCGGCCGCGCCTCAACAGGTTCAACAACCTCAGTCTGTTCCGAGTGCTATTCCGTATCAGAATTACCAACAGCCAGCACAGTATCAGGCCCCGGCTCAGCCTGCTGCACCTGCCCCGGCACCTACTACAAGGAGCACCAAGCCTCAGCATCAGACGCAGCCACAGCCGCAAGCACAGATGCCGAACTTCCCTCCTATGGAAGAAGATGACCTTCCATTTTAATATAAACATCAGCCCAGGAGAATAACATCTCTTGGGCTTTTAAAGATAGTGTAGAATGATAGTAGAAATAGTTACAAGATTTCCCCTTATTAAACTTCGTAGGAAAGTGACAGAAGAAAGGATTATGGCGAAGCATGGGGATAAATTATGTATGATCTACTCAGAAACCAGAGAAAAATATAAGCAAGGAGATGAGTGGGTCGATGATCCTAATGATGCAGACATAAGTACTTTTCGTGAGTGCTATGAATCAACGAAGGACATAAAAAAAGAAGGTATTGTTTATTGTACTATAAAAATATGATCATGGACAAGTTAGAAGACATTGAAAGACTTCTTTCTGAAAAAGAAGATAATAAGAAGGATACTGTTTCTGAAAAGAACAACAAACATAAAAAAGAAGATAAGGTCGTTAATAAAATACCTGAATCGTATTTGACTCCAGGTTATCAGAAGACTGTGCAGGTAGGTATTAAGAAACTGTACCCTGATGTCGTGGTACCTGAATACAAACATGATGGTGATGCATGTTGTGATATTCGTGCATATAGAGTGGTGAAGATGATGAATGACATGGGAGTGGAAATAGATGTTCCTTCCGATTTTGAATTAATCACCTTATATCAAGGCTATTCTGTTAGAATCGGAACCGGCTTCAAATTGAATATCCCAGAAGGATGGTGCGTGAATGTAGAAGGAAGATCAGGATTCTCTTTTGACGAGGGAGTGGTAGTTGCTAACGCTCCTGGTAAGTGCGAATTTACCTACAAAGGAGAGTATATGGTTAATCTTACTAAAGTCAATAAAAAACCGACTGTAATCCATAAAAACGATCGAATAGCTCAGATGGAAATCGTTCCACAATACAAAATGGTATTGGAAGAGGTGATAGATATTGAGGTAGAAGACGGAAATGAACGTGGAGAAAAAGGTCTTGGTAGTTCCGGAGTTAAGTAATATTTAAATATTTTGAAAATGAGCATGTTAGGTTTTACATTCATCACAGACAGCAAGCTTTCAATGTACAAGGAGAAAGCTATTAAATCCGAAAATCTTGCAAAAGAAATTGAGGAAATACAGGATAAGGCTGATTTTTACAAGGAAAGGCTTTCCGAACTTAAGTCAGATATCGCTTCAAAGGATAAAGAGATTTTATCTATTGGCAAAGATCTTTCTGAGTCTAAGGAAAAGATTGACGCCTTGAAGGAAAATCAGAAAAAGCTGATAAAAAGCGTCAAGAAGAAAACGGAAGAATTTGACGCTATCAATGCTGATCTTGATAAAGCCAAATCTGATCTTGATGAGGCTAATTACAAAATCAGAAACTTGGAAGAAAAGAAATCAAATGCATTGATTGAAGCCAGGATCAGAATCGGAGATTTGGAAAACGAGGTTTCGGTTGGGTCCAAAACAATACAAGAGTTAGAATCGAAGCTGAAATTAATGCAAGTAGAATTAAGAGGCTACCAGATAGGTATAATAGGTAAAGACAAAAATGATGTCGCTGAGCCGGAATTGGATAAAGATGGGGAGTCAGATAAGGATGTGGCAGAACCAGAGAAGTCCGATGTTGTTCCTGAGACGGATGTGATTCAGGAAGAAGCCGGTGATATTGTGGAGCCCGAAAACGAAGCTGAACGAGTAAAAGACACTAAAAAGAAGAAGAAAAAGAAATAATTATTTTAATCCTTTTTATGTTTTGAAGTTTGCCATATTTTAGGTTAGTACTTAACTTTGCGTTGAGAGGGTTTTTATGATAATTATTGGTTAATATTTAGCTGTTATATGCAGGCGTCTGTGAAGGCTCCTGCATATTTTTAAGGTCCTGTAGCTTAGTGGTGAAAGCAGGCGGCTCATAACCGCAAGATCGTGGGTTCAAATCCCTCCGGGACCACTGTCCAATGGTGTAGCGGTAGCACAACAGATTTTGGTTCTGTTAGCGGAAGTTCGATCCTTCCTTGGATAACGGTACATATTTTGTGTAAAGTGTTAATTATCTCAGTGTTTGCGGTGTGTGAACATAGCAAACATGAATCTGGCCCATTAGTTTAATGGATAAAACCTTTGAGTCCTAATCAAAAGTTGCCTGTTCGATTCAGGCATGGGCTACATGGCTTGTTGGATGAGTGGTTTAGTCAGGGGTCTGCAAAACCTCGTAGGGCGGTTCGATTCCGCCACAAGCCTCTAAAAAAACGTAATCTCATGAACTACCCAGAGCAACAAATGCTTAAGATTCTTAATAGGAATCTGTTATGTAATCCGATGTATGTTATTAACAATCTTTATATATATGATTGGGAATCTGACTTCCTGGCCATAACAAGATCATTGTATGCTTATGAAGTAGAGGTCAAGATGTTTAAACAAGATTTCTTTAACGACTTCAAAAAGGATAAAAAACATAAGGTTCTTAAAGACGGCATTATTAAGGTAGGTGGTGTCATAAGTTATCCTCCAAACTATTTCTACTACGCCTGTCCGCCTAATATGATTGACGTAAGTGAAGTTCCGTCTTATGCTGGGCTGATTTATGTAGATGTTAGTAAAAATAGGATGAGCGCAGTTAAGACCGCACCTTTAATTCATAGACAGAAGTTTGATGTAGTGGGTAGGAAACTGGTGGATAAGTTTTACTACAATATGCTTACTTGGAAGAAAAGAGCTATTTCAAACGTGTATGCTGACCCGGCCAAGGAAAGAGAGAAGGGCGTGCGTGCCGGGGCTGAGGCTGTGAGGAAGTCGGCCTGGGACGCGTTCAGGGCGCAGTGCCCGCACATTGCTTTCCCTTATGGAAAAGAATTTCCGATGTGTGACGATCACGAACAAGATCATCCCATGAGAGACTGCATACTTCAGTGTGAAAAAGGTAGAATATTTAAAAGTAGATTAAAATGAGCACCCCACGTGAATTAAGTAGAATAGCTAATAGGATAGCCGGTAAGATGACTGATGATGGATGGTCAAGTCCGGGTAGAAAGAATCTTGTTTCCAATAAGAAGGTTATGGAGTTAATAGATTCGATTTTTAATGAAATTTGGAGAGAATTAGATGACGGGAAAAGAGTTCATATCAGAAGGCAGATGATTTTCAAAAAGATTTTTGTCAGTAGGCAAAAAGATAAATACTATATACAATGCATAGAAAAAAGGGACGCCAAATAGACGTCCCTTTTTGTTTTACATAAGCAATACGGACATAAGTAATTGTTATTCCATTACTTTCCTTACCAACTTAGAAACAGCTTGCGTGATAGTCCACCTTATGTTAGCATTAACATTGATAGTCTGAGGAGTACCGTTTGCATCCAAGTTGATCACAGTCTTGTCTATTTCCAAGAACGGATCACCTGCTGTCTGGGTAATAACCGTATTAGCTGTCTGACCACCAGCGGCCGTAACCTTAAGAGTATTTACCAGATCGTTTATCTTAGTGTTCGCTGCAATACCGGAGAATACGATACTGAAAGCGAAAGATCCTGTTGCACCAGGGTCGTCGGCAATAACAGCGCCGTTGATGGTAGCCTTGCCTGCCGCTTGATAACTGGAAGGTATTTTCAGCGTCAGAGGATGAGACCCGTCCGGAGTTAAGGAGAACGTTAATTTAGTTGAGTTACTTGTACCGTTGATCGTTATAGTACCACCTTCTTTCCCTACAGATGCAGTAGGAGCTATTTTTACAAACTCAGCTGCCGCAGCTTGGTTGATGGTAGCAGCTTTCTTAACACCGCCTGATTCGGCACCAAATTCTACTTGTTGCGTGCGCCGTACACGACCTTCGTATTTTTCACCTGATACGGTGACTGCCTGATCACCGTCACCTGATCCCGGATTGAAGGTTACAAAACCTATTTTTATTTCCGCCATAACATAAATAATTTTGTAGTTAATTAATATCTCGACAAAGATAGATTTTTTATACAAAAATCATATTATTCATGCTTATAAATTAAAAGTTATCTTTATCCCAAAATAAGACAATCATGAGAAGAAGATTTTTTAACAAAATAGGGGGGGCGGTCTCCCTACTGATAATTTTATAGTTTTTGATAAATCTGTATCAGATCCTGCTAATATAACAATAAGCGAAGACTTCGATTTTTTATATAGGTTGATTACCAGTGGATTCTATAGAGTTCTTTGCAAGAGCGCTATGGGAGGAGGAGAGGTTTTTGTATGTAGATTAGATGATAACGACAGTAACTTCTATCTTGATGGTAGTCCGGCTGATCTTACCGGACAAGAAGGTGATGTGATGGTCGTTTTCTTAGAATTTTGGTATAAATGGTATAAGGTGGATGATAATAAATTTCTTTATCATTTTGCTGATCATAATATCGATGGCACTTACATCCATGTCCCGCAATCTCTTGTTGGAGCATATAAAGGATATGTGTCTTCAAATAGACTATATAGCTGGAGTGATGTTACTCCTACAACGAACGTATCATTATCTGATTTCAGAAGTTACGCAAAAGCGCGTGGCACCGGGTTCCAGGTGATAGATTTTCAACAACATTGTGTAATTGCTATGATGTTGTATGCTAAGTATAAAACACGTAACCTGCAAGGCGTATTAGGACCCGGTGGCGCAGGAAGTAGCCCGGCTACAACAACGGGAAGCAGCAACGCAACCGGCGGTGCGGATACCAAAAACGAAAGTTCAAAGTACGTTTGCGGCTTAGGACTTGAAGGGGTTTTTGGCGGTATCTGTGAATGGGTTGAAGGTGTAGAAATAAACAACCGAGTTTGGAAAATCACCGACCCGGACGGTTCGACTCGCAATGTGAACGCCGAGACTTTCAGCGGTTGGATAATAAATATAGCAGCCGAAAATGGTCCGTTTTTTGATGTGGTGCCGACACAAGTTGGCGGTAGCGATTCCACGCATTATTCAGATTACTATAGTCGGACATCAGACAGCTCCCTTGTTTTGGCGCGCTCCGGTTACCGCTCGTATCCGACTGGCGGCGTGGCGTATACGGATGCGGCTTACGATGCGTCGGACATGGATTCGAGCTACGGTTCTCGTCTTGCTTTCCACGGAACCATATCCGAATTGGCTCCAAGGCAATTCAAAAGATTACCCGTATTATAATACCATATTTTAATTGTTTTTAAATTGTATTGTTAATATTATTACGTATATTTGCGATACAATTTAAAAGCATTATATCATGAAGATAAACTTTTTAAGCAGTAAGGTCTATGTAGGTTCTAAGACAAAAGAAGCTAAAATCAGAAAGATTTCTATTAGCAAAGATCGGATTATGACCATATCGGTAGATAACCTGAAATGGATGGGTATCGAAGATGCGGTTCTGATTGGTATGGAAGAAGGAGCTGAGTTTAAAGGGGTGTTGGATTCTAATTTGTATATAGCTCCTTCTAAGGTAGAAGACGAGAGATCGTTTTTATTAAATAAACAAGGTGAGAAATATAGACGTATTTACCTCCGTGATGTACTGTCTTCGCTGGGTTGGGATATCGGTGATAATCAGTATGCGGTTTATGATATTGTGAAGATTAAGAACGAAGATGGTGTGTTCTGCCTGGTTCCGAGAGAGATTAAGAAAAGCAAGTTTGAAAAAGGAGAATGATATGGTACAAGATATTGATATAAAATCCAAACGAATATTATTGTTTGATTTTGATGGAACGCTTATAGAAACCGCTTCTGGGAATACGTTCGCTACAGACTTGACAGATATGAGGATTAAGATGGATGTGGTGAATAAGGCTCTTGACCTCATGCAGGAGAACGGTGTTAAGGTATTTGCTATCGTAAGCAATCAAGGAGGAGTAGAAGCTGGGTTTGTTTCTGGAGCTGATATTGAAGCTAAGATAGAATACGTACTGAGGTGCGTACATGATCTGGCGGTAAAGAGAGGCATAAGAGGCGTCTTGTATGAAAAAAGGTTGTGTTATTCAAATGACGAACAAAATCCGATGAGGAAGCCTAACACGGGCATGATTGATGATATTCTTATGAAGTGTAAAGACACGGTAATGCGCGGTATGAACTTCAGTCAACTTAAGGGATGTTCGTTGATGGTCGGGGACGCCAGTGGTCTGCCAGGTCAGTTCTCTGATTCGGATAAGGTATGTGCTTATAATGCTGGTATTGACTATATGGATATTACTACGTTTTTGGATAAAGATCTTGATTTAGAATATGTATTGTCCAAAGAACATACAAGTGAATCCTACCTGTAAACCTCCTTTAGTTACTTTGAAGGTTCGTATTAAAAAAGATCAATATCATGAAGGATATAGCGATATTATAAAAATAGATAAAGGAGACAATAATATTACATTCACAAGTTTGTATCATAATCGCGAATAATACATAATACGATACAAATTATTTATGATTTGTATCGTATTATGTATAATAGCCAAAAGCTATTCCGATTATTAGCCTAAGTGTTGAAACAAACACTACGTTATTTAAGAATATATAGTTACGATGTTTACCCAAGTTCGTAGCTCTAAGGTAAGACGACTGCTTAAAGAAAACAAGGCAGTTGTTGTGAGCTTATGTCCGTTTACCATCAAATTAACGTACGTCACATCTGATTACAAACAAGAAATTGTGTTAGGCGTTGATGCTAGGACCAAACACGTTGGTCTATCAGCTACAACGAAAAGCAAAGAACTTTACAGCAGTGAAGTTCTTCTTAGAAATGATATCGTAGATCTTTTGTCTACCAGAAGAGAGCTACGGAAAACAAGACGGAACAGGTTAAGATATAGAAAACCTCGTTTTAATAATAGAATAAAAAGCAAGCGTTCAGGATGGATAGCACCTTCGGTGAAATACAAAGTAGACGCTCATATTCGTGTTATTGACAATGTATGCTCTATACTACCAATATTTCGTATTGTTATCGAGGTAGCTCAATTTGATACTCAAAAGATTAAGAATCCTAATATATCAGGTAAAGAATATCAGGAAGGTGATCAACTTGGATTTTGGAACACAAGGGAATATGTTTTAGCAAGGGATGGGCATAAATGCCAGTATTGTAAAGGAAAATCGAAAGATAAGATCCTTAACGTTCATCACATTGAATCCCGGAAAACAGGAGGAAATTCCCCATCTAATCTTATTACCTTATGTGAAACCTGTCATAAGGAATACCATAAAGGTAATATAGATTTAAAAATCAGAAGAGGCAAGTCGCTTCGCGACGCAGCCGTAATGGGAATCATGAAATGGAGATTGTATGAGGAACTAAAGTCTAAATACGACAACATTTCTATGACTTTCGGTTATGTTACAAAATATAATAGAATCAATCACGACATTGAAAAATCTCATGTTTCAGATGCCTTTGTTATTTCTAAGAATTTTAATGCTATAAGATTAGGATATTATTATAAAGTAAGATTAGTAAGAAGACATAATCGTCAAATTCATAAACAAAAGATTCAAAAAGGAGGGATAAAAAGACTAAATCAATCTCCTTTTGAAGTTTTTGGTTTCCGTTTGTTTGATAGGGTTATGTTTGAAAACAGTTATTACTTTATATTTGGAAGGCGTAAAACCGGCAGTTTTAACATTCGTGATATTGATGGCAAAAGCCAAAAGAATATCACGTACAAGAAATTTAAACTATCAAGGTGTAAGCGTTTTATGATACAAAAAGAAATGAATTGATTAATTTGAATGAAAATATAGATATGAAGGTAAAGAAAACGGCGATAGTTTATCATAAATCGGATTTAGATGGCGTTGTGTCGGCAGCCATAGCAACCATGTACGAAAACAGTAAAGACAGGGATGTTGTTTATATCCCGTATTCGTATGAAGATGATGTTAAGAAAGTTACCAGCAAGGTGCGTGACTTAGATGTTGTTTATGTTCTTGACGTTTCTTTCGGAGCCGATTCTAAAACGGTTTTCAAAAAGTGGCTTGATGAAGGAAAGAGCCTTATGTGGATAGATCATCACAAGGGAATTATAGAAGACAGTAAGACATGGGGATTCACTGTTCCAGGGCTTAGGAGAGTCGGTGTCGGTGCGTGCGCTCTGGCCTCGGACCTGCTGATGGGGAAGGTACCGGCGATCGTCCGGTGCCTGTCAGACTACGATGTGTGGAATAAAGAATCTGAATTAGGCTGGGATACGGTAGTAGCCGTCCAGTATGCCTTGAGATCAAAAATAAGACTCAATGTGTTAATAGCATTGTCGTATTTGTATGACCATTTTAAAGAAAATATGAAGGACAATGAGGTGGATTTAATTTTCTATGATCTCGCTAAAGAAGGACGTGCTATAATTAACTACATGGCTGGTAAAAACGAACAAGAGGTAAGTGCGTACTCGTTCGAAGCGTATGTTGATGAGGTGAAGGTCGTGGCGATGAATACTACAGAATTTAGCTCTAAAGTATTTGATTCTCTTACACCGGACTGGTTAGACGGTAGGAAAATTAAAGCCCTGATGCCATTTTGTATCATGCCAGGTGGTAAAGTCCGGTTCTCTCTTTATACATGCGTAGAAGACGGCGTAGATTGCTGCGAGGTAAGTAAGAGATTCGGTGGTGGAGGACATGCTGGTGCTGCTGGATTCGTTATAGACGTATCAAGTGACCAATTTAAGGACTTCCTTGAAAAGCACAAACTTACTTCAATTCAATAGATAAATAAGGTTATATTTTAAATAGGATTGGTTAATATCAATCCTATTTTTTTTGTGTTGTGTAGAGAGGTGGGTGTGATGGGAGAGAGATAAAAAAGGGTTTGTGTGATGGGGGAGAGGGATCAGAAAAAAGGTTTATGTAAGGTGGGAGAGG